>ERZ857629.1102-NODE-1102-length-32052-cov-11.137950_pt1 | contig 32052 bp, 33 predicted proteins | sample MGYA00519700_ERZ857629 | MGnify/ENA primary metagenome ERZ857629 (study PRJEB31778, sample SAMEA3449351) | human gut metagenome | biome: human gut; feature: human-associated habitat; material: faeces | place: United Kingdom | collected 2010/2012 ... | reverse complement strand
ACGCTCTACCCCGTCTGGGAGGAGCGCAGCGACTATACCGTCCGTATCGTCAACCAGGACGGCTCGACGGTCACGGACTTTGAGAACGTCAAATGGACGGATGAAATTTGGAAGCTCCTGACGCCAAGGCCGACAAGAGAAAATGATGAAAGGCTGCAAGCACTGCTGATCGGCAATAGGAGAGTCATGGGCGGAGAAACCTACGGCGACTTTGCTACGGGCGGCGAGGGCAGCCTTACCTTCATTGCTTTTTGGAGCGGCGTTTTCATTGATTACAGCACCATTTCCGTGGGCGATTCCCAGTGGACCGGCTTCCGCTCCGAAGGTACGGAACACTTCTTCAACGAAGATCAGACCGTACAGATCAATACCGCCCATCCGGAGGAACTGTCGTATTTTGAGTACGCCGTCGGCGATCAGTTCTACTCGAATGGCCTAGCTGCGGATGTCCTTTTCAGCAGCGGGCACGATCACTATCCTTATACCGGCGCCTTCAATACGGCATCTCTGAATCTGGAGGAGGGAAAGCCCTATGTGATCTATGCACAGTTGGGGACGAAGCTCCTTGCTCGCTACGGCGTTGTATGCACGGAGAAAATCATCATCGACAAGACTGCCCCGGCGATCACCGGCGCGAAGGACGGCGACGTTTTCTGCGGCGAGGGCGACAAGACCCTCACCGTGACCGACCTGTATCTGGGCACCGTGACCGTCAACCGTAAGCCCGTGACCCCCAACGAACAGGGTCAGATCACCCTCACCGACGCGAGAACCCCGCAGACCGTCGTCGCCACGGACAAGGCGGGCAATTCCACGACACTTACCGTGACCGTCCATTCGTCCCATTCCTACCAGTGGAAGACAGAGAACGGGCAGTATTGGGGCGAATGCGAATTCTGCAATAGCCAAACTGAGCGCAAGGCCATCCCTGAACTCACGATCACCAGCCCGGATACCGTGTGCCGTACACAGGACTTTGCCTTCTCCTTCCGGTTGCCGGAGGGCTGCACCAATCCCAGCTACCGCTATGAATTTGCGTCTACCGGCGACGGCAAGCCTGTCACCCTGGTTGACGGCCTCTGCACGGGGACCATCCCCGCAGCTTCCTACCAGGAAGGCGAAAGCAGCTTCCGCTTTATCGCCTCTGCCACGACGGCGGAGGGCTATCGGTTCAGCGTCGATAAGACAATCACCCTCCGCGAGCACTCCGGCGGCACGGCAACCTGTGCGGAGCAGGCCGTATGCGCCAACTGCGGCCAGTCCTACGGCGACCTGCTGCCCCACAACTTCACCGCCGAAACGACAGATGCCAAATATCTGAAAACTGCCGCGACCTGCACCGAAAAGGCAGTGTATTACAAATCCTGCACCGTCTGCGGCCTGAGTTCTGCAGGAGCCGTCGATGAAGCGACCTTTGAATCTGGCGACCCGCTCGGCCATGATTATGGCAACTGGACCTCCAATCAGAACGGCACCCACAGCCGAGTCTGCTCCCATGATGCGGCGCACACCGAAACGGCTTCCTGTACCGGCGGTACCGCCACCTGTCTGGAACCCGCACTCTGCGAGGTCTGCGGCACCGGCTATGGTGAGAAGGATCCCGAACATCACACCGGCACCGCAGAGTGGATCACCACAGCGGAAACCCATAAGCAGGCGTACACCTGCTGCGGCGCAGTTGTGGTAGCCGAAGGCTCTCATATCTACGATGATGATAAGGACGCCATTTGCAATGTTTGCGGCTATGTGCGCACCATCACGCCGCCCGCGCATGAGCACAGCTACGGTGGCTGGAGCTATGATGCCGCGAACCACTGGCGCGAATGCACCGCTGCGGATTGCTCGAATAGGGCTGAAAGTATCAAGGACAAAGCTGCTCACGTCTACGACAATGAGCAGGACACAACCTGCGACACCTGCGGCTACAAGCGCACCATCACGCCGCCCGCGCATGAACACACCTATGGCGATTGGAGCCACGACGAAACGGACCACTGGCACGAGTGCAGCGCTGCGGATTGCGCGGATAGAGAGGGCAGCATCAAGGATCAGTTCTCGCACAGCTTTGAGGATCATGGCGTGGTCAGAACTTGCAATATCTGCAAGTACAGCTATATCCTTACCCATGAACACACCTATGGCGATTGGGAAAAGGACAGCGACGGTCACTGGCAGACCTGCACCCAATCCGGCTGCAATGCGCAGACGGAGAAAGTCGGTCATAGCTACGACAATGAGCAGGACACAACCTGCGACACCTGCGGCTACAAGCGCACCATCACGCCGCCCGCGGCAGAGCATTGGGTCGTGGTGGAGAACAGCTATGCACCCATTACAGGAGCGGGCCGATACGCGGTGGACGCCCGCGTCATGATCTATGCCGGCAGCCGTGAGAATTACACGTTCACCGGCTGGACCTCGGATGACGTGGTGATCGCTGAGCCCAACAGCGCGGCTGCCAGCTTCCTTATGCCGGACGGGGATGTGACGGTCAGAGCCAACTGGGTCTATACCGGCAGCGGCGGCAGCATTGATCCCATCCACTACCTTATCAGGGCAACGGCACTGTCGGGCGGCTCCATTTCTCCCTCCGGCAGCATCGGCGTCTGCGAGGGAGCCGATTGGACCTTTGCCATCACTCCGGACGATGGTTATGCCGTCTCCGACGTCAAGATCGACGGCAAGAGCATCGGCGCGGTGAAGTCCTACACCTTTGAGAAGGTGAAGAAGTCTCACACCATTGAGGTCAGCTTTGAAAAGGTCAGTGCATTTGTGGATGTTCCGGCGGGCAGCTATTATGAGGATGCGGTCAACTGGGCGGTCGGGAATGGGATTACCCAGGGCACCGATCCCACCCGCTTCTCTCCGGACGGCATTTGCACCCGCGCGCAGGCGGTCACTTTCCTGTGGCGTGCCGCCGGCAGCCCCGCTCCCAGGAGCGCGGAAATGCCCTTCGCGGATGTTCCGGCGGGCAGCTACTACTATGACGCGGTGCTGTGGGCGGTGGAAAGCGGCATCACGGTTGGCACTACGGAAACGACCTTCAGTCCTGACATGACCTGCTCCCGCGGTCAGATCGTGACCTTCCTGTGGCGCTCTGAGAAGTCCCCGGCAGCGGACAGCAGCAACCCGTTCACAGACGTTGCCGCTGATGCCTACTATGCCGATGCGGTTTTGTGGGCCGTCAGGGAGGACATTACAAAGGGCACGGGCGAAACCGCGTTCAGCCCCGACGCAGATTGCACCAGAGCGCAGATCGTGACCTTCCTCTGGCGCTGCAGGAAGTGACCGGCTGAACAGCAAGGCCGCTGACATGACCTTATGATCGAACGCTGAACAGCGCAGCGGGCGGGCATTTTGTCCCGACGCTGCGCTGTTCCTTTTTGCTATAGAGAACGGGTTTATGGTATCGTTCAGCCGGTGCAAGGCAAGACTGATCGGTTGAGAGCGATTTTCTCTGAAAGTATTTTCTGCCTCACACCATGCCCTGCACGGGGAAATGAGCGGACGGAAACAATGGAGCGGACAAAACCGATTTGACAGGCAAACCGCATTTATGTTAATATAAACTACAAATATGACGGTATCAGCGTTGAACTTTGGGGCATTTTAGTAAGTCAAATTTTCAAACGAGAGGGGAAGGCTATGAATATCAAACAGCTTCGTATTTTCGTTGAAGTTTGTGAACAGGGATCTTTTACAAGAGCCGCAAATAAACTGTTTATGACGCAGCAGGCCGTCAGCCACTCCATCGTTACATTGGAGAATTCTCTGAACTGCACTCTTTTTGATCGAAATGCCGGCGCCTTGCTTTTAACAGAGAGCGGGATATTCCTGCGTGATAATTGTCAAACGCTGCTTCGGGAAGATGATCTGTTGCAATATAAGATGGAAAACTATATTGCAAAGGGCGAAGTCATCAGAGTCGGTTACGGCTTTGGGATGCTGCGCAATCTGCCGTTGAATTTTTTCGTGAATTTTCAGAAAAAATTTCCGCGTTACAGCATCCATGGAACGGAAATGCTGAATTTGACTTGCGAGATGGGCGTTGACAGCAAGGAACTGGATGTGGCCTTTACGATAGGGCCGGTGGACGAATCGCGTTTTACCTCGATTACGCTTTATCGTGATAATTTAGTGGCCATTATGGAAAAGGACCACCCGCTTGCACAGAAATCCATGCTCAATATTGCAGATCTGAAGGGAACAGGGCTGATCTGCAATAGCGGCAAGAATCGGAACTCGCTGATCACCTGCTGTAATGCGGTGGGCTTTACGCCGAACATTATTCACTGCTGCACAGATCTGATCTCGCAATGCTATCTTTGCCAGCACTCTCCCTATGTGGTCATTACGGTCGATCAAATGCTGGATCAAATGTTCCTGCAATATCCGTCGCTTCGAAAGGTCAGCTTTGACGACAGTATTTACCATTGGGAAATGTGCCTGATCACAAAGAAAGGCCAGAAGCTGTCGAAAGCCACAAGCGCATTTATCAGCTATGTTATTGAAAACCATTTGGGAGAATAGCGGCGGTCAAAGTAATGAGGGCGAAGATCAGACCGGCAGCCGATCCCCACTTGCCCCACGCCGCGCGGTTTTTATCTGAAAAAATACTACCTCAAAATTGAGGTAGTATTTTTTTATTCTGTTACGATGACAGCATATACTGCGGCGGGAGCCTGACCGCGATTGGCAAGGCCGTGCGTTTCGCCGGGAAGGCAGACTGCCGCATCCCCGGCGGAAAGAAGAAAGGGCTTGCCGTTGCTGGTTAGAAGGAGGTCTCCTTCTTTGCAGATGAAGATCTCGCTTTCCCCCATATGGGCGTGGATCCCGATCGAACAGCCGGGATCCAGCCGGATCTCTGAGAGCATCTTTACATTCGGAACGGCAGCCGGCGTAAGATAGTTCAGTTTATTGACAATGCCGTCTCCGCCCCGCATGTTTTGGAGATGTTCTGCATTTCGTTCGTTCACTTTAATGATCATGGTTCCTCCCAGCGGTCAAAAACAATTCTGCAATATTTCTTCGACAAGCTTATCCAGCTGATAGTACATGGAGACCGCGCCGGGATCAAGATGCCCAACGCCCTTGTCGGGACGGTAATAGGCTCTGCCGCGGACGGCTTCCATCGCACTTGTGGACTGTTGTCCTTCATAAGCAGCGGCACGAACGGCTTCAAGAAGCGCTCTCTCATCCACGCCGCTGCCAAGGCACTCCTTATAGCGCAGAACGGCGGGGTGTATCGTGTCGATCATGGTTTTCATGCCGGGGGTGGCGTTGCCGCGCTTCATGATGCCGCTGTCCATGGCTTCGAGCACTTCGTACAGCTTTTCGCAGTCGATGTACTCGACGCCGCTGAGCTTTTTGGCAGCTTCCATGTAAGCGCTTGCGTACAAAACACCGCTGCTCCCGCCGATGACAGTCATCATGGTCATAGCGATTTTCTGGAACATGGCGGCGAGAGTCATTTCTGCCATGGCGGGCGCTTCTTCGGCCAGCTTTGCAAAGCCCATGTTGATGTTTGCCCAATGATCTCCGTCGCCTGTTGCGGCGTCCAGCTCAGAAAGATAGTCTTTTTCACTGTGAATTTTTTTATAGGCACTGAGGATATAGCGGCTGTAATTCTGAGGATAAATACGGAACCCCATGGTATCAATTCTCCTTCATACTGTCATGCCCGCGGTTTTGCACGGACTGTCGATCAGCTTTTTCAGCTCATCGTTCATCTTCAGCAGGGTGACGGAGCAGCCGGCCATCTCCAGAGAGGTCATATAATTGCCAACAAAGCAGCGATAAACCGAAATGCCCTGTTCCGTCAGATAACTTTCCACGTCGTTATACAGGATAAGAAGCTCCATCAGCGGAGTGGCTCCAAGACCGTTGACCATGACGGTCACTTCAGAGCCAGTATAATCATAGTCGGCCAGGATCTTGTCCACCAACCGCTTGGCCAGATCCTTTGCCTTGAGCACGCCGCTCTTTTCGATGCCGGGCTCACCGTGGATACCCATGCCGATCTCGATCTCATTGTCGCCAAGCTCAAAGCCGGGTTTTCCGACCGCAGGAAGCGTACATGCAGACATGGCCATGCCCATCGTGCGTACATTCCGGCAGGCGAGCTCGGCAGCTTCCTTTACATCGCTCAGGCTTTTGCCTGCGGCAGCTGCGGCGCCTGCGCACTTGAGAACGAACAGTGTGCCTGCCACACCACGGCGTCCGGTCGAAGTGCTGCTTTCCGGCACGGCAACGTCGTCGCGGACCACTACGATCTCGGTTTCAATTCCCTCCATGGCGGCAAGATCGCGCGCCATGTCGAAGTTCATAATGTCGCCGGAGTAATTCATAATGATGATCAGGACGCCCTTTCCGGAGTCGGCGGCCTTGATTCCCTGCAAAATACGATCGGGGCTGGGAGAGGAAAAGACATTTCCAGCAACAGCTGCATCCAGATAGCCTTCTCCGACATAGCCGGCGAAAGAAGGCTCGTGGCCGCTTCCTCCGCCGGAGACCACGCCTACTTTTCCGCTTTTTTCACGGCGGGCGATGACTTCAAGACCGGGATAGTAGGTGATATGCGGATTTGTCTTGCTCAAACCAAGCAACGCGTCGCCAACGACCTGATTAGGATCGTTAATGATTTTTTTCATAATTGTTCTTCCTTTCTTGTTCGTGCTCACAATGCCAGTTTAAGAATCTGATAGACGTCATTTTCGCCAAGAGGCTCCATGCCGCCGACAGGGCCGTACTTTACGCACTTTCGGGCCATTTCACGCATCTGGTCTTCTGTGGGGGAGATGCCGAGTCCTTTTAGGCTGACGGGCATTTTGATGCTGCAGAAAAAATCCTCCATTGCGCTGATGCCCGCAAGGGCAGTATCCATGCCAGAGCCTTCGATCTCAAATACACGGTTCGCAAGATAAACAAAGCGTTCTTCGTGCTTTTCGCACACATAGCGCGCCCAGCTTCCCCAGATCGCGGTTAAACCCGCGCCGTGGGCAACGTCAAACAGCCCTCCGATCTCATGCTCAATAAGATGTACCGCCCAATCGCCGCCACCGCCGCCGCAGGCGGCGAGACCGTTATGCGCGAGACTGCCGCACCACATGATCTCAGCGCGAATGTCATATTCCTGCGGAGTTTTTTGAACAGCTTGTGCAGCGTTCCGCATTGTACGGAGCAGTGAGATGCAGATCTCATCTGTGATTTTCAAGGTGCTTCCCGTGTGAAAAAAGCGCTCCAACGTGTGCATTATAATATCTGCACAGCCGCAGGAAGTCTGATAAGCGGGGAGAGTGTAAGTCAGCTCGGGATTCATTATGGCGAAACGGCAGCGGCTTATATCGTTGTCACAGGCGCGCTTCTGCCAACCGTCTTCATTTGTAATGACGCAGGAATTGCTCATCTCGCTTCCGGCCGCCGCGATCGTCAGCACACAGCCCAGCGGGGCGCAGGCTGCCGGAACAGCTTTGCCGCAGAAAAAATCCCACACGTCGCGATCTGCGGCCAGACCGTAGGCGATCGCCTTTGCAGAATCAATAACACTTCCGCCGCCCACGGCCAGGATAAAGTCTACATTTTCTGCACGGCACAGGTTGATGCCCTCATAGACAAGGGACAGACGAGGATTGGGCTTTACCCCACCGAGAGCGACATAGGAAATGCCGCATTTATCAAGGCTGTTTCTCACGCGATCCAGCAGGCCGCTTTTTTCAGAGCTGTGTCCGCCATAATGCAGCAAGACCTTTTTGGCGTTTTCTTCGCTGACGAGACGCCCGACTTCGCGTTCTGCGTTTCGCCCAAACACGACCTTGGTAGGGGTAAAATAGGTAAAGTCTCTCATTTTATCTTTTCCTTTCAAAAAACGCTTGGATAGAAAGGCGCGGCAGCATCGCGTCAGTTTTTCTGATTAAAATGAGAGCTGCCGATCCGGCAGCTCTCATTTTTGATTGCATCAATCTACCGGGTAATATTTGTGATCGAGAAGTTTCATTTCGTGACCGGGGATCAAGAACTTGACGCCCATCTTGTTCATCTTGTCACAGGTCTGCCAGCCTTCTTCCAAACTCAGAGCCAGAGAGGTCGGGGTAAACTTGCCGTCTTTGAAGTTGTCATACAGCGGGAACTGGTCGCTGCCAAGCAGATACACACCGTCTGTAGTATCCACCAGAAAACCTTGCAGGCCCTTGCTGTGACCGGGCATCAGGACAGCACGGATACCGGGGAACAGCTCCATATCACCGTCGATGAACTGCCAGTTGGCGGGATGCTGCGCCCACTGAGGCACAGTGCCGATGTTAAATGCCTCGTATGTTTTGGCATAACGGGGGCAAGGATTGATCGACGCATAAACTTCAGAGATCTGAACATAGACCTTGGCATTGGGGAACAGGTGAATGTTGCAGGCGTGATCCCAATGCAGATGGGTGATCAGCAGAACGTCGATATCCTTGGCATCCACGCCGGTTGCCCGCTTGAGTGCGACCGTTGGTTCCTCATCGTCGGGACGGGAGTAGTGTCCGCCGTTATGATATTTGAGCATGTGGTCAGAGCCGGGGATGCCGCCGCCGGTATCAACGAGTATTTTGTGGTCGCCGCCTTCGAGGTAAAACATCAGCATGGGGTTTTCTTCCAGCTCATGTCCGGCTCCATTGCCGCGCATATAGTAACTGGGCCACCACTCACTGCCGACGCGGATAGGATAGATCTTATATGTAGTACTCATCGAAAATACACTCCTTATTAATATTTCCCGATCAGCTCCCGTTTCTGTTCGCGCTGTGCTTTTGCATACACGGACTTTTGGGATCTGGGGCGTGAAATTGTATTGGGGCATCGGTGTGGACTTATCTGATCAGAAACATTGCGATATCTTCCACATAGGTAACGAGGAATACGCCGATCAGCGCCGTTATACAGAAGGGAATGACATTCCGATAGATCCCTTCGATCGTGACCCGCCTGCGGTCGAGATTCGTTGCAACGAACATGCAGGCGCCAAAGGGCGGCGTGATCATGCCAAGCGAAAGGTTGATGCAGGTGATGATACCGAAGTGAACAAGGTCAATGCCAAATGCGGATGCAACGGGAAACAGCAAGGGAATGATCAGCATGATGGTCGTTGTTGCATCAATGAACATGCCGCAGACAAGGAAGATAAGGTTTGCGACCAGCAGGAACTCCCACCGCTGCGTCAGCACGCTGGTGAGCGATGCCGCAACAAACTGGGGCAGGCCGAGAAGGGTCATGCAGTAGCCAAACAGAGTTGCGCCGCAGCAAAGGAACATAACGTTGGCCGCGCCCTTGGCAGAGTTCAAAAACGCCTGATAGGTGTTTTTCCATGTAAGCTCTTTATAGATAAAAACACCGATGATCAGGGAATACAGGCACGCGACGACCGCCGCCTCAGTCGGAGTGAAAATACCGCCGTAAATGCCGCCGAGGATGATCACTGGAGACAGGATCGCAGGGATCGCATCCAGAAATGCACGTCCGAGGGATAAGTGCTTCATCGGGCGCTGAATGCCCCAGCCCTTTCTTCGGATAATGATCATGCCGGTAACCATGTAGATCAGCATCATAATAAGACCGGGAACGATAACGCCGATGAACAGATTGCCTACGGATGCACTTGCGATACAACCATAAAGGATCAGAGGAATGGATGGTGGGATCATGGTTCCAAGCGTTCCTCCGACGGCCTGAACAGTCGCGGCAAACTGGGGATCATACTGGTCGTCATGTACCATTTCCGGATACATGATGCTGCCGATGGCGGCGGTCGTAGCAAGAGAAGAACCCGAGATCGCACCAAAGAACGCGCAGCAAGCAAAGGATATTACGATCATGCTGCCGCGCATCCAGCCGAGCAGGACCTTTGCGAGATTGATGATTCGCTTTGTCAGGCCGCCCTGAAGCATCAGTTCACCGGCGATCATGAAGTAGATGATCGCCAAAAGCGGAAACGAATCACCGCCGGCAAAAATTTTGGCAGGAATCATCATCAGGTTCATCTTGGGCGTGGAAAGGATAATAGCGACGAGCGAAGCAATTCCCATTGAAAAGGTGATGGGCACACCCAGCACCATCAGGGCAACGAGCATGACTACTAAAATAATTGCTACCGGCTGCATACTATACTTCCTCCTTTCCGGTCAGCTTACGCCAGATCTCCGGGAATTTGCCGGCAGAAAAGCAAAGACCAAAGAACCCGGACAGCGGGAGACAGAGATAGATCACGCCGAGGGAGATACGGGTTGTAGACGAGATCTTTACCCACGAGTTAATGCAGTGCCTGGTTCCAAAATAGAGAAGAACGGCATAGAACACAACTGCAAGCAAATACTGCAGCACCAAAAGGATTTTGCCGCCGATCTTGCTCTTTTTGCGGATCGCATCATAAAAGACGTTGATCGTGGTGAACATTCCCTCATAATAACAGAGCGAACCGCCGATCGTCGTGATCCATACATGCATATAGCGCATGCATTCCTCAGACCATGACAAAGACGATTTGACAACATAACGGAAAAAGATCTGAAGAACGCCGAGAATCATCATGATAACGGCAAAAACGACGACCATTACATTGATACTCGATGTAAATTTATCGAGCAAAGACTTGAATTTTTTCACGAGAGCCTCCTTGCGCTGTGTTGAACAGGGCCGTTCCGGCCCTGTTCAGTTCATTTCTAAAATGTGTGCAAATCAGCCGACGAGAGCTTTGATCCTTGCGAAGTAATCGCCGTATTGGGAATCGTATTTGTCATACATGGGCTGAACGGCATCGATCCAGAGAGACTTGTCAATGTCGCGGTAGACCGTCATGCCGTAAGTGTTTTCGGCTTCATCCAGAGCGTTGTCGTTCTGACGCTTTGCTTCCGTGCGCTGGCGCTCGGCAGCAGCAACAGCGGCTTCTCTGATAGCAGCCTGATCTTCGGCAGACAGACTGTCGAAGTAGTCCTTGTTCATAACGTACGCGATCGGGGTATAGAGATGCTCGGTGATCATGACGTTTTTCTGAACTTCATAAAGGTTGGAAGAAACCAGCGCCATGTTCAGATTCTCCTGACAATCGATCGTGCCCTGCTGGAGAGCGGTAAAGGTCTCGGCCCAGGCCGTCGGGGTAGCGTTGGCGCCGAGTGTATTGAACGCTTCGATATGCATCGGGATATCCATGGTACGAACCTTGACGCCCTTGAGCGCATCGGGGGTCAGATAAGGTGTTTTGCCGCTGGTCAGGTTACGGAAACCGCTTTCGCCCCATGCGAGTCCGACCATACCGTAATCGCTGAGGGATGCGAGGATCTCATCGCCGATATCACTGTCAAGAACGGTGTGGGCGTGGTCGTAGCTTTCCATCAGATAGGGGAAATCAAAAATATTGAAGATGTCGTCGACATTGGCAAAATAGCCGGAAGATGTCAGAATGAACTTGTACGTGCCGTTCATGACGCCGTCGACCATCTCGGTATCGGAGCCGAGCTGTGCGCTGACGTACATATCGAGGCCGTATTTGTTGTTGGTTCTTGCGCGGAGTTCTTCATCGAAGTAGACCATTGCCTGGTAGAAGGGGTGCTCGCCGTTATAGAGGTTTGCGGAAATGCCTGTGACCCAGAGCTCCGTCTGAACGTCCTGCGATTCGGAGCCGTTTTCCGTTACAGGAGCATTGGAGTCGCCGCATGCTGCGAGAGTCATAACCATCAGGGTTGCCAGGAGCAGAGCAAGAAAACGTTTCATCTTTCGTTCCTCCTAATTTTTATTCTTGATTTTCCTTAGTGTTCCTACGCCCTTTAAGCTCTCAAAATACAAGATTCTGAAAATGGATTAGATAGGGAGATCCCAGTTGCCCAAAGAGAAAACTTATTCGCCTCTCAGCTGGTCAGCGTAATCCTTATACGCCTTGCGGATCAGCTCATAATCCATGTCTACGGTAAAGATCTTCTGGCCCAGCGCCATCAGCTCATCGACGCGCTTTTTGCTGGTAGCCATGCACACGGGCTCCTTGCCGTACTTGAGAGCCGTTTTGACAATGGCTTCCTCCATGTCGAGAACTATGGGGTCGCTGGTCTTGCCCGGAATGCCGGCGGATTCAGAGATGTCCTGCTTGCCGGAGGAGATCATGTCGATGCCCTCAAGAGAAATGATCTCGTCGAGAATGGGCTTGGCAGCGACATTTTCGATCTGGATGCCAAGGCTGACCTCCTTGTTGCCGTTTTCAAGATATTCCGACCACTTCTTGCCCCACACGCAGCGGCCGACGGGATACATCCCTCTGTGACCGAGCGGCCAGTATTTGACGGCGTCGATTGCTTCTTTTGCTTTCTCTACGGTGTCAACATCTGTAACGACGATGCTGTCAACGCCCATATCCAGAAGCTTGGTGATCTCACCCATGTTAGGAATGCGGATCTGAACCATTAGGCCGACCAGATTGGCGGTGCGGATGATTTCACGAAGCTCAGCGGCGGAGAACAGGATGTGCTCGTAATCGATACGGATAAAATCGTAGCCGGCCATCTTGGCAAATTCGATCAGTGTCGGATCCTTTGCCATGATATACAGGCCAAGGATGGGTTTGCCGGGATTTTCTTTCAGCTTTGCGTTGATAAAGTTCATGCTCATAGTAGAGAACGCTCCTTTCAAGTAGTGGATGCCAATGGTGTGCGGTATCTGCTTTTGTGACGCAGCCTTTCCCCAAACCGTTCAAAGCGATCGCAGAACCTTTGCTGGCAAGAAGTATATCGGCATTAAAAGAAAAAAGCGAACAAAACTATTTTTGTGACCTACAAATTTGGTTTTCACAAAGGGACCGTCCAGAACGATCAAAACGTCTTTGCGGGCTGTCGGTGTTGCGGGAGGAAACCCTGATTTTAGAACAATGGCAGAGGGGGCTGTCGGCGCTTTCAACGGTTCCGTTTGGTTGGTGCTGTGCAATTTAAACAATCATAAGGGAGAAAATTTGGGAGAAGAGGTTTTGTTTGCACAAATGTTTTTTGTCTCCTCCGTGCTTTTCTTTGTTTGCCATTCTGTTTGGTTGATGTCATATTGATTACACCCAAACCCGAAATGCCGCCGGATCATCGTTCGATCTTACGCGGCAGAGAAGCGATCCATAAAACCGAAATAACACTGACGGAGGTATCATCATGAAAAAGAAAGTTCTGATTACCCAGCCTTGGCCTACATGGTATGTTTCAAGGCTCGATGAATATATCAAGCAGCTGGAAGACGCTGGCTGCGAAGTTATCCTCGACCCCAAGACGACTGATCTCAGCGAGGAAGAGATCATCGAGCGCATGCACGGCGTTTATGCCCATATTTGCGGATCTGACCGTTGGACGGCGAAGGCGATCGACAGTTGTGACAGTTTGAAGATCATCTCCCGCATCGGCATTGGCTATGATAATGTCGATGTTAAGCACGCTACTGAAAAGGGGATCGCGGTTACGACCTGCCCGGGCGCCGGCGCGGAGGCAGTTGCTGAAGAAGCTTTCGCACTGATGCTTGCTGTCGGCCGTCAGATCGTCGCCGGCGACAAGATCTGCCACGAGGGGAAATGGGATAAGGTGATCGGCCCAGCCATGTATCGCAAAACGCTCGGCATTATCGGTCTCGGCCGCATCGGCAAGAAGCTTGTTGAGATCGTTCGGGGCTTCGATATGAAGATCATTGCGTTCGACCCCGTTCACGACGATGAATTTGCCGCCAAGTGGAATGTCACCTATGTGGATTCTATTGACGATCTGCTCAAGCAGGCCGACGTGATCAGCCTTCACTGCATGAAGAACGAGAGCACTATTGGCCTGATCAAAGAGCGTGAATTTGGCCTGATGAAGCCCCGTGCTATCCTCATCAACTGCGCGCGCGGCGGTCTGGTTGATGAGAAGGCGCTCTATAATGCGCTTAAGGAAAAGAAGATCTATGGTGCGGGCTTCGACGTTCTCGTCCATGAACCCATTCAGAAGGACGAGCCGCTGCTTCAGCTGGACAACTTCGTCATGATGCCGCATAATGCGGGAACCTCTTTTGAGGGCAAGGACACTGTTGTCGGCATGGCCGTTCAGAACGTTGTCGACATAATCAACGGCAAGAAGCCGGTTGGCACCCTGAATCCCGAAGTGCTCTGATTCTCGCAAAATAATTGCATTTATCGGATGCAGTTATATTTTGAAGCGCAAGCCCCTCTCAAACACTTTGACAGCGGAGGCGAGGCTGCTGCCTCCGTTGTCAAAGCAACAAACAAATCTAAAGATGAAAGGTGAAAGATCATGAAAAAGTTATTTGCTCTAGTCCTTACTCTTGCGATGGTTCTCACCCTGATCGCGTGCGGCGATCAGCAGACTCCCGACAATACGCCCGATGACAGCGCCGCTAATGGTGAAGTCCTTACCATTCGTCTGGCGCACAATAGCACTACCGACGAAAACGATACCTATCACTATATGGCGCTTGCCTTTACCGAAAAGCTTGAAGAGCTTTCGGGCGGCACGATGACCACGGAGATTTTCCCGAACGGTCAGTACGGTGGCGAGCGTGAAATCTTTGAGGCTACCGAATTTGGCACGACCGATATGTCCGTTATGACCAACGGCAACATCGGTATGTTCAATGCTCCGAACTACGCGATCGACCTTCCGTTCATGTTTGCTGATTCTGAGACTGCGTGGGAAGCGCTTGACGGCCCCGCCGGTCAGGCGATCCTCGACTCCATGGAGGCGGTCGGTGTTAAGGGCCTCGCCTATGGCGAAGTCGGATTCCGTCACATGGTCACCAATAAGCACGGCATCAAGACCAAAGCTGACTTCAGCGGCCTGAAGATCCGCTCCCTTGAAAATGAAATGTATGTTTCCACCTATACCTCTCTCGGGGCAAACGCGACGCCGCTTGCATGGACAGAGGTTATGAGCGGCTTGCAGCAGGGCACCATTGATGGTCTGGATATCCCTCTGGCTATCATCTACACGCAGAATTTCCAGGATCTTGCTGATTATCTGTCTCTCACCGGACACTTCTACAACTGCCAGACCATGTGCATGAATCTTGATTTCTGGAACAAGCTGAGCGCTGAGCAGCAGGCGTGGGTCCAGGAGGCTGCCGACTATTCCAGCGATGTTCAGCGCGCCAAGCTGGCTTCCACGGAGTCCCAGTGGATCGACGAGCTCGAGGGCAAGGGCATGACTGTTATCCGCGCAGACGAGATCGATTTCGATTCCTTCAAGACCTCTCTGAACGAGATCTATGACAGCTATGCCAAGAGCATTGGCGGCACCTACGTTCAGGATATGCTGGATGCGTCCGCTGCTGCTGCAAAGTAAGCACTGCTGCTTCAAAAGTTAATCCATCGTGATCAGAAAGAGCCGGAGCGTTTTTCCGTGCCCCGGCTCTTTTCGGTTGTTCTATGAGAACGACCGTATTCCATACTTCCAAGGAGGGGAAAACAAAATGAAAACGATCGATCATATTGCAGACAAGGTTGCGAAAGTAGTCGAATACGTCGTTATTGTTTTATTTGTGGTCACTCTTTCCGCCTGTGTTTTGCAGGTTTTTACGCGCTACGTCCTGAATAATTCGCTTCGCTGGACGGACGAGCTTGCGCGCTACACCTTTATTTACGGCAACGTCCTTGGCGCGGTCCTGATGCAGCGCATTCATGGGCACGCCGCAGTAACAGCGCTGGTCGGACTTCTTCCCAAGGCTGGCCAGAAGGTAATGGAGCTGTTTACATCTTTTGTTATTCTTGGAATTTCGGCGGTTCTGGTTTACTCCGGGATCCAGATGATCCAGCGCACTACGCGCCAGCTCAGCCCGGGAATGAATTTGCCCATGAGCTATATTTACGCTTCCATTGCGATCGGCGGCGTGTTGTTTTTCTTCTTTACCGCGGTTGATATCGCGCACCAGTTTATCGACTTTAAAAAGGATGACACATCCTCCGAGAAAGGAGTTGACTGATCTATGGCAGGATTGGTATTTGGCTCTGTTTTTGGCCTGATGTTTCTCGGGCTTCCGATTTGCTTTGCAATTCTCGCTTGCGGCATTATTGTCTTTACAACAACGGGACTTCAGCCGCTGCTGATGGTCGCGCAGCGTTTGAATAACGGCATGGATTCGTTTCCGCTGCTTGCGGTTCCCCTCTTTATCTTCGTAGGGAACCTGATGGACAAGGGCGGTATCTCCAAGCGCCTGATCGATTGGGCGGAAAGTCTTGTCGGCTGGGCCTGCGGCGGCATGGGTATCGTAACGATCATCTGCTGCGCAGTTTTTGCGGCGCTGACTGGCTCCGGCCCTGCTACGGTTGCGGCCATTGGCTGCCTGACGATCCCTGCCATGTGCGATCGCGGGTACGACAAGCGCACGGCAACGGGCCTTGTCTGCTCTGCGGGTGCACTGGGCCCCATTATCCCGCCGAGCATTCCGATGGTCATTTACGGCTGCATTATGGGCCTTTCCGTTCCCGATATGTTTATCGGCGGCGTTGGCCCCGGCCTGTTGATCGCTGCTTTGCTGATCGTTGTGAATCAGATTAAAGCGCATCGCACCCCTGCAATTGTTGCAGCGCCGCGGATTCCCTTCAAGGTTTCCACATTCCTGAAAAGGACTTGGTCTGCGCTCGGCGCACTGTTTCTTCCGTTCATTATCCTTGGCGGTATTTACTCAGGTATTTTTACACCGACGGAAGCTGCTGCCGTTGCCTCTGTTTATGCGTTGATCGTCGGCGGCCTTTTCTATAGGGAACTGCGTATCAAGGAGCTTCCGCAGCTGATCGTCTCGACCATGCGGACTTCGGCAATGGGCGTTTTTATTACCGGCGCTGCCAATCTTCTGAGTTTTGTGCTTTCCAACACGAAGCTGACCGCTGCCATCAGCACGGCGCTGCTCAATGTCATTCACTCCAAGACGACGTTCATCATTGTGCTGATGCTGTTCCTGTTTGTGGTTGGCTGCCTGCTCGATACCATTGCGGCGATCATTATTATTGCACCGCTGCTGGTTCCGGTCGGCATCCAGCTTGGCTGTGATCCGCTGCATATCGGCGTTCTGTTTGTTATTAATCTGGTCATCGGATTTGTCACTCCGCCCTTTGGCTACAACCTGTTCACGGCGGCATCCATTACAGGGCTGAAGCTGGAAGAAGTGGTGAAGGGGACCTTGCCATATCTAGCAGTAGAGATGGTCGCACTTGCGATTATCGCTGCGTTTGAGCCAATCATTACATGGCTGCCCTCGGTATTGGGAGGCTGAGGATACTGCATATGGACAAATTTGAATTGCTTGCGCATTTTTCTGCGCTTCCCACTGGGAATATTGCCGATGCTTGTGCAAAGCTTGGCGTTTCCTGCCGTATCGTCACGGGGCTTCATCCTGTTGCTGCCGGCCTGAAGCGGGCCGCGGGTTACGCGGTGACCATCAAACAGATGATCCGCAGCGTCGATGCAGAGGAGAGCGTTCTGACTAGACACGCCGATGTCATCGACAACCATCTTGGAAAAGGCGAACTGCTGGTCGTCGATGTTGGAGGGAAGGATTCCCCGTGCACAGGCGGCGCGCTTTTGGCGCTCCGTGCGCAGACCAGCGGCGCGGCGGGCTTCCTGATCAACGGCTGTATGCGTGACATTGAAGAGATTGCCGCTCTGAAATTTCCGGTGTTTCTAAAGGGAGGCTGTCCGATCAAAAGCTCACCGTCTCTTGAGACGGTCGGGATCAATATCCCCGTCGAGATCAATGATACGCAGATCGTCCCGGGTGACTTGATCGTCATGGATGAGACCGGCGTGATTGTGGTTCCCGCAAAACACGCTGAAGCTGTATGTAAAGAGGCTGAGCGCATTTTTGCACTGGAGGAGAAGGTTGAAAAGCTTGTCCGACAGGGGCACGGCGTGATCGAGTCTCTGGCGATCGCTGCAAAAAACTAAAATGATATAAGGAGATTACATATGGTTGATTCCCGTGCTGCGGCCCTTGAGCTGATCAAAGGCGCATATGACCTGCATACCCATTCCGCTCCTTCTCACGTGAACCGTGATTTGGACGATTTTGAACTGGTTCGTGAAGCGGATGCGCTCGGAATGGCCGGCGTGATGATCAAGAGCCACTACCATCCGACCTGCGACCGCGCGATCATTGCGAACAAGTACGCCGGTGCAAAGACCACCAAGGCGTATGGCGCGCTGGCGCTGAACTGGCCGGTTGGCGGTATTAATCCCTATGCCGTGGAAGCCTCTGCAAAGATGGGGGCGATCCTTGTCTGGATGCCCACGAAAGACTCTCGCAACTGCCTGACCTTCGGCAATATGGATGGCGGTCTCAAGACTGCCAAGGGCGTTACGATCTATGACGATGACGGCAAGATCCTTCCCTCTGTCTTTGATGTTTTTGACGTTGTGAAGAAGTACGATATATATCTTGCTACCGGACATCTTTCCGCGCAGGAATCCATTGAGCTGTGCAGACTCGGCCGTGAGCAGGGCGTCAAGATGATTCTGACACACCCTGATTGGAGCCGCACGATCGTTCCGCTGGAGACTCAGCTTGAGCTGTCCCGTATGGGCGTTATCGTCGAGAAGGTTTGGATCAATGTAGTGGAAGGCGACGTCTCTTTGCAGGACTTTATGAATTCTATGCGCCAGATCGGTTCGGAGGGCGTCTATCTTGTCACAGATCGCGGCCAGAAGGGACAGAAGCATCCGGCGGTTGCTCTCGTCGACTGTATTCAGACGCTGCTTGAAGCGGGCATGACAGAAAAAGAGATCATCAATATGAGCCACATTGTTCCGGCTATGATCGCAAAGGCTTGACCGATAATCCTTTTTCCGCTCTGCCGCAGTGAAAGTGCAAAGGGCGGTTTACTGAAGGGTAAACCGCCCTTTCAAAATATGGAGTGATTTTTTTGCAGAGCTTCTTGAGGGAATGTGTTATGGCGATGGATCGGGGCCGTACAGTGCCCGCGAGACCGTCTTTGCCCGCAGCGGTGCGGTTGGCAGCAAGGCACGGCCTGAACGAAGTTCGTATGCTGCGCCGGAGTGAGCGCCTCCTTACGGCAGAGCGGGATGAGGGAGGCCTTTATCAGCGTTGGCAGCACATGGTGGAGACCTGCCGGAGCCGGACAGCGGGCGTGTGAGTTTCTATTCGCATATTATGGCATAGGGAGCGACTTTTCTATGGAAAATTTACTGATATCGCTGAACTGCGTGGCACCCGTTTTTATCTATCTGGTGTGCGGGTATTATGCGCGGCAGCGCAGGATTGTTCCCCAGTCCGTATTTCCGCAGATCAATACGCTGAGCTTTCACGTGCTTTTGCCAATGCTGGTGATCAACAATATCTACAATGCAGATTACAGCAAAGCCGTTTCGCCCCGCCTGCTGATGTTCTCGGTTTTCGGAACGCTCGCTTTCTTTATCCTGGGGTACATCCTGATCCCTTTTGTGACGAAGGATGTCCGCCTGCAAGGGGCATATCTGCAAAACTCTTTTCGTTCAAATATTGGCATTATTGCCATCACGCTGGCTGAGCTGCTGATGGATGCGGATGGTCTCGCTGCGGCGACGATCGCGATTGCAATGATGATCCCGATCTATAACGTCCTTGCCGTTTTGTCATTTGAGGTTTATCGAAACCGCGGTATACATCTCAAGGGATCATTGCTCTCTATTCTGAAAAATCCGATCATTATTGCAACGATGATCGGCCTTTTGCTGGTGGTGTTTCGGATATCCCTGCCGGCTTCTGTCCGTCAGTCCATTGCGGTTTTGGGAAAGACGGGATCCACCTTGGCGCTTTTGACCTTGGGCGCCAGCTTTGATTTTTCCAACTTGCGGGCAAACAGACGACGTGTCGTTTTTGGTACGCTTACAAGGCTTGTCATTGTTCCTGCTTTGGCGATGCTGTGTGCGGTTGCACTGAATTTCAGAGGGAACGATCTTACAGCGATATTCCTGATGTTCTCTTCTCCGCTTGCGACCACCGGTTTTACCATGGCACAGGTATATGATGCGGATGCGGAAACGACCGGCCAAATTGTGATCGCCAGCACATTGCTGAGCTGCCTGACGTTCTTTCTGGGCATTTTCCTGCTGAAAGAATGCGGACTGATTTGAGCAAGAGATACAAAATATAAAACTAAACTAAAAGAAAGGACAGTATGACGATCCACCGTAAATGCGGCGGATAAACAAATGGATGAAAAAATGAAAAGACTTTTAATTTCTCAGCCGTGGCCTTCATGGATGGTAACAGATTTTGAATACTACTGCGAGATCCTTCGCAAGCGTGGTTTTGAAATTGTGATGCATCCCAAGCAGACCAGTCTGACAGAAGACGAATTGATCGATGCGCTGAAGGGCGTCAGCGTTCATCTCTGTGCAAACGAGGCCTATACAGAAAAGGTTTTCTCCCATCCCAACGCGGGAGAGCTCAGGATGCTTTCAAAACTTGGCGTGGGACTGGAGACGCTGGATATTCCTGCGGCGACCAGACATGGCGTGTTTATTGCGAACACGCCGGGGGCCGGCGCGGAATCCGTGGCAGAGTTTACGTTGACTATGCTCCTTTCCATTGCGCGCCGCCTTCCGCAAAATGAGCGTATGCTGCGTACCGGTAAATGGGGAAGATCGATCGGCCCATCTTTGTATCGTCAGACATTGGGTATCGTTGGCTTCGGCAATATCGGCCGTCAGGTAGCCAAGCTTGTGCAAGGCTTTGATATGAATATCATTGCCTATGATCCCTATCCTAATGAGGAGGCTGCCGGTAAGCTCGGCGTTCAATTCGTTTCCTTTGATGAGATCATTGCGCAAAGCGATTTCCTTACGCTGCATCTGCCGCAGCTGCCGACCAATATTGATATGATGAACTACGAAGTGTTCAGCAGAATGAAGAGAACGGCTATTTTTGTAAACGCGTCCAGAGGAGGTATGGTAAGTGAAATAGATCTGGCGCGCGCTTTGAATGAGGGGCTGATCGCGGGAGCGGCTCTGGATGTATTCAAGCAGGAACCGATTTCGATGGATAATCCGCTGCTCCAATGCGATAATTGCATTTTGACCGCCCATAATGCCGGCACGTCTTATGGCGGACGAAATAATCTTATGAAAGCGTGTACAGAAAACATTTGCAATGTTATGGATGGAGTGCTGCCCCGCGGTGCACAGAATCCGGAGGTGTTCAACAATAGGCGCATTTCTCTGGAGAGAGAGTAATACCTGTCAATGAAAGCGGTGCTCTCCTCTCACAGCTTTCCCGAGTTGACGGGGGCATTGCGGCAAAATTATGTACGAGCTCCTAAATGCATAAGCCCTCGGTGGCGGCGGATCGTTGATCTGCCGCCACTGAGGGCTTATACGCATCTTGCTTGTCCGGATCATGCGCTCGGACGCGCTTGATCCATCGCCGTAGAGTTGCTATTCGGATTCAAAGCGCCATTGCGTGCCGGACGCGTCCCAGAAATTGCTTCAGCGTCCGGCTGGTGCTTGCCTCGTTTCTTCCCAGCTGAGCAGACAGCTCCCGCAGAGTAGGAATGTCGCCGGTGCGGGAATATGCATTGCAGATGTCGGCATTCAGAAAAGAGAAAGCCGCCAGCATGGCCCTCTCAGCCAGTTCGGGAAACTCGGCAACGAGCTTTGCCGCGGGGAGCTCGCCGTCAAAATATCTCTGGATCGCGGAAAGCGCGCTGTCCGGCACGTCGCAGGAGCACTGGCTGCTCAATGCATACTCGCTCAGCACGCAGGCGATAAACTCGGGGAGCTGTCTCAGCCTGCGTGCGTTGGGCGGGATGTTCAGATTTGAGATGGCGGATAGAACTGTTCGCATAATAGGCCCCCTTTATTTTTCGTAAAGCTTTTGGCGGCTGTAGTACGGCTGGGCGATATAGCGGATGCCGGGCAGCCGCTCCCCGCTGATCCCGTACTTGGGGTTATAGCCGAACAGATCGATGTAGCGCACAAGGTCGCTCTGCTCCCGATCCATCGCTTTGATCACCTCAAGGAGAGAGCGGGTGTCGTCGATCGCGTGATGCGAGTTTTCAACAAGGCTTTCCAGATGATAGGCGGCAATGGCGTCCTTCAGCCTGTGGGGATACGGCCGCCGGTCCTTGTAGACGGAGAGCGCGTCAATGGTGTGCAGCGCCTCGAATGCGCTGCCGACGCCGTTCTGCGCAAGAAAATGCCGCAGAAAGCTCATGTCAAACTGAGCGTTATAGGATATCATAAGGGTGCTGCCGCTTCCCAGCAGGCTTAAAAAGTCTTCGCAGACAGCGGCGGGCGGCTTGCCCGCACGAAGGAGCATATCGTCCGTGATGCCCGTCAGCTCGGTGATCCTGGGAGAAAGCGTTTTCCCCTGCGGGAGCCGGAGCATCTCATTCAGCTCACCGGCAGCGGAAGGCCCGCCGTCCGCGGACACGACTCTGATCGCCGCGAACTCAATGATGGCTTCGGTTTTGGGGTCCAGACCGCTGGTCTCAAGGTCAAAAACGATCAGGCTGTCGAAGCGGGAAAGCAGATCGTTCAGCGGCGCACCGGCGGCGTCATCAACGCGGCGCGTGCCGAACCACTCCGCGCGATCCGTCCGCGCGGCTTCATTTCCGAGCGAAGCTGCGCGCTTCAGCCAGCTTTCGGCGGCGGGATCGTCCTGTGCAAATCCGTTTTCGCCGAAATGCAGGCAGTAGCCCACCCAATACATCGCCTCCGGCTCCCCGCCGTCGGCGGCGCGCCGGAGGTCGTCCGGCGGCGTCGTCGCGGAAAAGCGGCGGGCGTTTTGCCGCTCTCTGGCGGAGGACAGCGGGCAGCCGCATTCAGGGCAGTTGTGATAAGCGCCCGGTACGCTGGCGCCGCACTCCGGACATTTTAATAGCATGATGACCTCCTGCTTTCTCCGAGGGGCCGTGCGGCCTGTCGGGAGAATGTGTGCTTTATGCCATATTATAGCATATTCAGGCGCTTTTTCAACAGCGGCATAACGATGCGGGGAAGGTCAGAAATGCTTGCGGGAGTATCTTCTGCGATTGCTGCGGGAGTCGCGTCTTGCGCTGCTGACGGCGTGATTGAATATGCCAAGGCTGGTGCAAAAGGCGATCTGTCCCCACGGCAGCGAACTCATATAGGAGCTCTGCGGCTTCACGCCGCGCTGCTGCTCCATCTTATCAAGCGTATGCGCGGCAATGATCAGGCGGGCGATTCCGTTTCTCATAGTCTGATGACCTCCGTTTTAAAAAGTGATTTCAGCCGTCTCTGATTATATATAGGAGGACTTTGGGAGAAGCTTAACCTTCTGCCGCCTTCGACTGCAAAATAACTCAAATCGAATCCAGGATCCTCCCGTCTGTGGAAATGGTCACGACCTGCCACGGAACAAATTTTCCGCTGTTCTGCAAAGCCGTCTTCGCCGCGTGCTCGAGCCCGCCGCAGCACGGGACCTCCATGCGCACGACCGTCACGCTCCTGATGTCATTGTTCTTGATGATCTCCGTCAGCTTTTCACTGTAATCCACGCTGTCGAGCTTCGGGCAGCCGACGAGGGTGATATGCCCCTTGATAAACCGCTCGTGGAAGGCCGCATAGGCATACGCCGTGCAGTCCGCCGCGATGAGCAGCTTCGCGCCGGAAAAGTACGGCGCGTTCACGGGCACGAGCCTGATCTGCACCGGCCACTGGGAGAGCTGGCTCTCCTGCGCGGCGGGGGCCGCGGCTTCCTGCGTTTCCTTGTGCGCAAAGGTCTTGAGCTGCATGCCGGGGCAGCCGTGATGCAGCGTCATGCCCTCCTTCTGCATTTTCTTCTGCTTGTTGGCGAGTACCGCCTGTTCGTCATAGGCCGCGGCCTCGCGCTCAACGAACCGGATCGCGCCGGTCGGGCACGTCGGCAGACAGTCGCCCAGACCGTCGCAGTAGTCGTCCCGCATCAGCTGCGCCTTGCCGTTCACCATGGCAATGGCGCCCTCGTGGCACGCGGCGGCGCAGGCGCCGCAGCCGTTGCATTTATCCTGATCGATCTCGATGATTCTTCGTTTCATTGCAATACCTCCTTGCGTTTTCAAGCGTATTATAGTAGAATGCTGCCGGTAAGTCGGTTGAATTTTCAACGAAAGGCGTTTTTTATGAAAGAATTTTTCCCCATTCTCGCCGCTTCGCCGCTTTTTTCCGGCGTCACGGAGACAGAACTCGATGCGATGCTCACCTGCCTTGCGGCAAAGACTGAGCAGTTCCCCAGGGACGTTTTCCTCCTCCGCCCCGGCGACACGGCGGAGGAGATCGGCATGGTGCTCTCCGGCTGCGCGCTCGTCGTGCAGGAGGATATCTGGGGCAACCGCAACATTCTCTCCCGCACCGTGCCGGGGCAGACGTATGCCGCGGCCTTTGCCTGTGCGCCGGAGAGCGTATCGAACGTGAGCGTTGTGACCGAAACGCCGACGGTGGTGCTGTTTCTGAATGTCAAACGCATTCTGACGCTTTGCCCCTCCGCCTGTGCGCACCACAGCCGCATCATCCGAAACCTCCTGAGCGACCTTGCGGGCAAAAACCTGCGGCTGAACGAAAAGCTCACGCACATTGCCCAGCGCACGACGCGCGCCAAGCTCATGTCCTACCTCTCCGCCGAGGCGCAGCGGCGCGGCACGGTCGAATTCGACATCCCGTTCTCCCGCCAGCAGCTTGCGGATTTCCTTGCTGTCGAGCGCAGCGGTCTGTCGCTCGAGCTTGGAAAAATGAAAAAGGACGGGCTTCTCGACTTTCATAAAAGCCATTTCATTTTAAACGCGCAGGCAGCGTATCCGCAGTAGGCGCTATAGGAATACCCGCCGCGGATGACGGTGTGAATGCGTGTAAGGCGGGTCTGACGCCAAAATACGCTGCATTTTTCTGCCGAAAACGGGGATATCCCGCCTTCGTCCCGCTGGCCGCATGCATTCAACAGAAAAGCGGAGCCGCAATCAGCGGCTCCGCTTTTTTTACTTATGATCGTCAGCCCCTAATAGGCGCGACGCAGAAAGGTCACGATCTGCGCTCTCGTGCAGACAGCGTCGGGAGAGAACTTGCCGCCGCCGGTGCCGGCGGCAATGCCGTTTTCAGCCGTCCACGCGGCCGCCCTGGCATAGTAGCTGCCCGCGGAAACGTCGGTAAAGCTGCTCGTGCTCTGCGGCTCAGGAGAGCCTGCCGCGCGCCACAGGAAGGTCACGATCTGCGCCCGCGTACAGGGCAGCTCGGGCCGAACAGCCCGCCGCCGATGCCGCCGGTGATGCCGTTCTCGACCGCCCACGCCACAGCCTTGCTGTAATAGGCGTCTGCGGACACATCCGCAAAGGGGATGGACGCGGAGGCTGCGGTAAAGCTGACCTCAAGCTCGACCTTACCGGCGGGCATGGTGAAGGCGTATTTGCCGCTGCCCTGATCCGTAAGGAGCAGCTTGTTCCCGCTGCCGTCGGTGACGGTGAGCATGCGCAGACGGAAGCCGTCGTCCGGCTTGACGGCAATGCTTACCGTTTCACCGTGCGCGGCGCAGCGATGGCTGACCGTCACGGTGCCGTGCTCGGTCTTGTCGGGGGAGTGCACGGGGTAGGTCGTTACACCATAGCCGCCGGTGGGGAGCGCGGGCACCGCCGTCGGCGGGTTCGGCGCAGCATCCTCCGGCACCGTGACCGTGCAGACGGCGATGTGATTGCCGTCCTCGGTGCGGGCGACGATGAGCGCCATGCCCGCCTTGACCGCCGTGACCTTGCCGCCGCTGACCGTCACGACCGATGCGTCGGTGCTCGACCAGAGTACAGTCTTGTTGGCGGCGTCAGCCGGTGCGACAGTAGCGATAAGGGTCTCGCTGCCGCCCTTGGCGAGCGTGAGCGCGGTCTTGCTGAGCGACACGCCGGTGACGGGCACCGCCGGTGTCGGCGGGGTCGGCGCGGCGTCCTCCGGCACCGTGACCGTGCAGACGGCGATGTGATTGCCGTCCTCGGTGCGGGCGACGATGAGCGCCATGCCCGCCTTGACCGCCGTGACCTTGCCGCCGCTGACCGTCACGACCGATGCGTCGGTGCTCGACCAGAGTACAGTCTTGTTGGCGGCGTCAGCCGGTGCGACAGTAGCGATAAGGGTCTCGCTGCCGCCCTTGGCGAGCGTGAGCGCGGTCTTGCTGAGCGACACGCCGGTGACGGGCACCGTTGTCGGCGGGTTGGGATCGGTCGAGTCCTCCAACCATCTGGCGTAGAGCGTGATGTTGCGGGTCACGGTGTTGTACGTGAAATTCCAATGATCCTCGGCGGCCTGTTCCCGCCCATCGGCGCGTTCTTTACGACGCTTCCCGACTGCGTGCTCGGCGGCTGCACGGACATCATGTTCGGCTCGATCATGATGTCCGGCGTGCGCATGATGCACGATGCGGGCATGGATCAGCGCAACACGCTGATCGCCGCGACCTCCATCTGCCTTGGCGTCGGCGTGACGCAGGTGGACGGCTTCTTTGACCAGCTTCCCGGCTTCATCGGCGATATTTTTGCGGGCAACATGGTCGCGGGCGTGTTCGTCGTGGGCCTGATCCTCGACCTGTGCCTGCCGCGCGATCCCAGCCACTATACCAGCATGTAAGGCGTGAGGGGTTTATAGTATTCCGGCAATGCCATTCATCTGAGCCTGAAAACCGACGGTCAGGGGGCGGAAAGCATTTTCCGCTCCCTGACCGCCGGCGCTTTTTTCACAGCTTCCTTTCCATCCAAGAAGAATGGTGCTATAGTATAAGGGAATCGGCGGATGGACGGAGCGGAGGCCGTGACGCAAAAGGATAAAATGCTGCTCATAAGAAACGACTATAGCGGAGCAGACCGAGAGCGATTCCATGAACAGGAGGCATGAACAGATGAATATAACCGTATATCTTGGCGCGAACGAGGGCAATGACCCTGCATTCAGGCGCGCCGTCCGCCAGCTTGGCACATGGATCGGGGAAAGCGGGAACGCGCTGGTCTATGGCGGTTCAAAAAGCGGACTGATGGGGGAGCTTGCCGAAAGCGTTCTTGACGCCGGCGGCGTTGTGACCGGCGTGGAGCCGCAGTTCTTTATTGACGCGGGTTACGAATACGACCGGCTGACGAAGCTCATCGTAACAAAGGACATGGCGGAGCGGAAGACGAAAATGATCGAGCTGGGCGACGCCTTTATTGCCTTTCCGGGCGGTACCGGCACGCTGGAAGAGATCGCCGAGGTCATGTCCAAGGTGTCGCTGAAGCATCTGGACGCGCCCTGTATCCTCTATGATCTGGGCGGCTACTACAGCGGGCTGAAGGAGCTGCTGCGGCGCATGGTCGAAACGGGCCTTTCCTCGGAGGAGCGGCAGAAGGGGATATTCTTTGCAGACGATCTCTCCCAGATCGTACGGCTCCTGCAAGGCGCTGAGAAGGAAGCAGGATATCATGGACCGGTATAAGAAAAGCTCCTGAGACGTTTTCTCAGGAGCTTTTCCAAAAGCCTGTCAATGCACCGGCGTCAGCACGCCGAAGCGGTCCTTGATGACGTGCCGCGGGCAGACCACCGCGCACGCGCCGCAGCTCAGACAGCGTGCCGCGTCGATCACGGCGTGGAACTGCTCGATGTGGATCGCGTCTGCGGGGCAGTTCTTCACACACAGGCCGCAGGCGATGCAGCTCACATCGCAGACCGTGCGCGCGCCGGTCTTCGTCGCGGGGTCGAAGCCCTTATCGAGATTCGAGCAGAGCGGCTGGATGCGGTCGTCCAGCAGGCGCACGCGGATGATGCTGCTGCGCGGGCATTTGCGCGCACATGCGCCGCAGCCGATGCACTTGTCCTCACTGACCTCGGCGCAGCCGAACTCATTTAAGCGGATGGCATCGAAGCGGCAGGCGTTTACGCACGCCTCGCAGCCAATACAGCCGTAGGCGCACAGGAGCGCGCCGTCCGCATCCTTTTTTGCACGGCAGCCGCCGTTACAGTAGACCATCGCCACGCGGGGCGGGAATTTGCGTTTGATCGCCATCGTGATCTCCTCCTCTTTCTCTATGACGATCATAGCATAGTTTTTCGCTCCTGCCAACTGCAAAGTGCCGCGCCCGTTTCCGGCAGCAGCGGATAGCCTTTTCTGCACGGCGGCAGATCGTCCTTGACACAAGCGGCTTTTTGTGGTATAGTCCGCACTGTTTGCTCGGAGGGCGCGTTGTTCTTAAGAAACGACAGCCGGACAAGAGACAGACTGAGATGTCTGTTTCTTGTCCGGTTTTTTTTCATGCGTAAAGGAGGAATGCAGCATGGACTTTCTGAACGGCAGCATCAAACCGATGTACTTCAGATACCTGTCGGCGGCCTTTAGCAGCGCCATGATCATATCGGTCTATTCCATCGTGGATACGGCAATGGTCGGCCAGTACCACGGGCCGCAGGGAACGGCGGCGCTGGCGGTCGTTGCGCCGGTCTGGAACATCATCTACAGCCTTGGATTGCTGATGGGCATCGGCGGCAGCGTCATTTTCAGCACGAAGCGCGGCAGTGAAAGAAGCGATGGAAGCGAGAATCAGTATTTCACATCGGCGGTGACCGGCGCGGTGATTTTATCCATTCTGGCATGGGGCGGGATCATGTGTTTCGAGCGCCCGATCCTCACTTTCTTCGGGGCGGACGAGTCGCTGCTCGCGCTGGCGCAGGAATATATGCGGCCCATCAAATATGTGTTCCCGCTGTTCCTGTTCAATCAGATGCTGGCGGCGTTCCTGCGCAATGACGGCGCGCCCGCGCTCGCAACGCTCGGCGTATTGTCCGGCGGCATCTTCAATGTCCTCGGCGATTATTTTTTCGTATTTACCTGCGATATGGGTATCTACGGCGCGGGACTGGCCACCGCCATCGGCTCCTGTATCTCGTTCCTTGTGATGCTGACGCACTTTTTCAGCAAAAAGAATACGCTCCGTCTCGTGCATCCGGAGAGGCTCGTGCGCAAGCTGCGGGAGATCACCGTCACGGGCTTTTCCACCTTCTTTATCGACGTAGCCATGGGCATCCTGACCGTGCTCTTTAACCGCCAGATCATGCGATACCTCGGCGCAGACGCGCTGGCGGTCTACGGCCCCATCATTCAGGTCAGCACCTTTGTCCAGTGCTGCGCGTACAGCGTCGGGCAGGCAGCGCAGCCCATCATTTCTACAAACTTCGGCGCGGGAAAAGGCGAGCGCATCAAGGAAACGCTTCGTCTGGCGCTTTGGACAACGGTATTCTTCGGCGTATTCTGGACGGCGCTGAGCATGGCGTGCCCGAATGTCTACATCCGCATATTCATAGCGCCCACGCCGGAGATCCTGAACATGGCGCCCGCTATCGTCCGCACCTATGCGCTTTCGTTCCTGCTGCTGCCGTTCAACATCTTCTCGACCTATTATTTTCAGGCGATCATGAAGCCGAAGGCGGCGTTTGTTGTTTCTGTGGCGCGGGGACTTGCCATCAGCGGTATCCTGATCCTGCTTCTTCCTGCGCTGGTCAGCGCCGATGCGATCTGGGTTGCGATGCCGGTCACGGAGCTTCTGGTCATGCTCTACGCCGCTTCGATGATCCGCAAATACACAAGGGCTTTGCCGGGAGGCACCGCTCATGCAGATCCGAGCCGTTGAGGCGAATGAAGTTTTCAAGCTGACCGGCCGCCTTGCCGCCCCCGCGGCACGATGGCTGTTGGACGGCCTTTGCGAAACGACCGCCGCCGCGGCGGGGCAGAGGGGCCGCGCTGGCGCGCTTTGACGCGGAGATGATCAAGAGGGACCTTTCCCCAGGCGGCTGCGCCGACCTGCTGGCGCTCAGCGATCTGCTGCACGCGCTGAAAACAAAGGAGAAGTAATACGCCATCTGTATGGCCTTCCAGCGTGAATGGCGGAATTTAACCTCTGTTTAATAAGCGTTTATGCGGAGTTTTATGGGCTCCCTTACAATGACGGTGTTCAATGTAAGGGAGCCTATTTTTTATATCAAAACGGAGGTATCTATCATGCGTGAAGCCATTATGAAAAAGAACTATGCCAAGGCGTTCAAAACAGTCATTCTTCTGGCGGTGGTGCTGGCGGTCGTGACCGCCGTCGCCATCCCGCTGAGCCTGTCGCAGCAGATCAGCGATATTTCGGCGCTGAAGCAGACAAAACAGGAACAGATGGTACAGCAGCTGACCGACGGCGAGCACGGCGAGCGCCGTGACGACCACGAGGAAGCGTGGAAGAGCCAGATCACGCCGCTCAAGGCTGTCAACTATGCGGTCATCGGCGGGGCGGCTGTCTTCTGGCTGGCGCTGGGGCTGTACTACTGGCTGCTGGTCGTTGCGTGGCTCTACAAGAGCGCGGTGAACGAGGGCATGAACAAGTCCCTCTGGCCCATTCTCGGCCTGTTCACCAACCTGCTGGCGGTCCTTGTATTCCTCATCGTGCGCGATGATCCCCGCCGCATCAAGCCGCAGACCATGCAGGAGTAAGACGGGAGCGTCGCCATGAGGACCATTGACCATCTGCTTTTGGGGCAGTACCTGCTCGCGCGGTCCGCTTCGCCCGCGCTGCACCGCCATTGCCATGCGTTTTTGCTCGGCTGCGTGGAGCCGGACTACAACGTGCTCAGCTACCTGCGAGGGATACGGCACGGCGAGAAGCTGCGCGGGCACAACGCGGAAAACTCGTCCGCCTTTCTCGCCCGCTGCATGGCGGACTTCGAGGAAAACGGACTTTCCTCCGCGTGGGACTATTTCCGCCTCGGCACGATGCTTCACTACGCGGCGGACGCCTTCACCGCGCCGCACAACCGCTTCTGGACGGGGAGCCTGCTGGAGCACCGTGCCTACGAAGCGGCGCTGCACCGGAGGTTTGCGGCGATGCTGGAGAGTGCGCGGCCCGACCGACTGGCGTACCGAGAGTACGCGCCGCTGCACGAGGATTACTGCGCGGAGACGCCTGGCATGGAGACCGACTTCCGGTATATCCTGACGGCCTGCGCCTCTCTGCTGGAAAAATACCTGCTTCCCGCGGCGGAAGAGAAAGGAGCCTGCTATGAAGGTTTTGATCATGACCGACTGGTACCGGCCGGTCATTAACGGCGTTGTCACCTCCGTCCTTGATCTGGCGGAGGGGCTGACCGCGATGGGGCATGAGGTCCGCATCCTGACGCTCTCCGGCAGCATCCATTCCTATCGGGAGGGCAGCGTGACCTTCATCGGCTCCGTCAGCGTCGGCATGGTCTATCCCAACGCGCGGCTGCGGACCGCGCGGGGCGAAGCGCTGGTGCGCGAGCTCATTGACTGGAGGCCTGACGTGGTACACAGCCAATGCGAATTTTCGACCTTTGCCTTTGCGCGGCGCATCGCCAATGCCTGCGGCTGTCCGCTGGTGCATACCTACCACACGGTCTACGAGGACTTCACCCATTACTTTTCGCCGAACGTCCGCTTCGGCCGCTTCCTCGCCGCCGCGTTTTCGCGGCACGTTCTCGCGCAGACCGACGCGGTCATCGTCCCGACCGAAAAGATCCGCGCGATGCTGCGCGGCTACGGCGTGACGCAGCCGATCTCGACTGTGCCGACGGGATTAAAACTCGCTCCCTTCCTCGCGCCGATGCCGCGCTCTGACCGCGCCGCCCTGCGAAAAAAGCTGGGCCTTGCGGAGAGCGACCTCACGCTCATCTACATCGGGCGGCTTGCCAGGGAGAAGAACATCAGCGAGCTGCTGGCTTTCCTGCCCGCTGCGCCGCGGGAGGTAAAGCTCCTGCTGGTGGGCGACGGGCCGTACCGGAGCGAGCTGGAGAACGAGGTGCGGACGCGCGGCCTTGCGGACCGCGTCATCTTCGCGGGCATGGTCGAGCCTGCGCAGGTCGCGGACTATTACAAGGCGGGCGATGTGTTCGTCAGCGCGTCTCAGAGTGAGACGCAGGGTCTTACCTATATCGAGGCCATGGCCGCCGGCCTGCCGCTGCTGTGCCACCGGGATGACTGCCTGAACGGCGTTCTGTCTCCGAACGAGAACGGCTTCGCGTACACGACGGAGAAAGAGTTTTTATCGGCGGTCGGCGCGCTTCAGAGCGCCGGACTCCGCGAGCGGCTCGGCGCGGCGGCGCA
>ERZ857629.1100-NODE-1100-length-32084-cov-6.703956_pt1 | contig 32084 bp, 25 predicted proteins | sample MGYA00519700_ERZ857629 | MGnify/ENA primary metagenome ERZ857629 (study PRJEB31778, sample SAMEA3449351) | human gut metagenome | biome: human gut; feature: human-associated habitat; material: faeces | place: United Kingdom | collected 2010/2012 ... | reverse complement strand
TGCATGGCGCCTGCGCATCGCTAAGTCAGCCCTTACGGGCTGCCAGCTCCCCCACTGGGGAGCCAAGGAAAATTTTCTTTTCTTTTGTAACCACCCATTGTAAAATTCTTACATAGGGAATAGGAAAGAGAAAGGAGGATGTTCCATGGAGGACGAACAAATCATCGCGCTGTACTTTTCCAGGGACGACCGGGCGATCCGGGAGACGGAGGCGGCGTATGGCGGCAGACTCCTGACCCTCTCCCGGCGGATTCTGAACAGCCGGGAGGATGCCCAGGAGTGCGTGAACGACACCTATTGGCAGACCTGGAATTCCATCCCGCCGGAGCGGCCCGGGATCCTGTATGCATTTCTGGCGGCCATCTGCCGCCACCTGTCCCTGAACCGGCTGGATTGGCGCAGCGCCGCCAAGCGCAGCGGCTGCATGGTGGAGCTGACGGACGGGACGAAAATTCCAATTGCAGAGGATCCGCCGACGTAAAATACGCTGCCAGAACGCTGTGGGACTGTTGCAAAATAGATTTTTTAGAAAACTGTTCTAATAATTTAGCGGTAGAAATCACGATTGTTTCACGATTTCTACCGCTATTACTAACTTTTAGAAGGGCGTATTTTCACAAATTTCTATTTTGCAACAGTCCCCTTTTGTATTTCAGCCCCGGCGTTTCATTCGCCGCAGGAGCAATATTGCTGCCACCAGGATCACGGGGAAAACTGCACCGGCCAGCATGCCGGATTTCAGATTGTCCCCGGCGCTCTGGGTGACCAGGCCCACCACATAGGGGCCGATGGAGCCGCCCAGGTCACCGGCCATGGCCAGCAGGGCAAACATGGCGGTGCCGCCCATGGGGATCGCGCCGGAGGTAATGCTGATGGTGCCCGGCCACATGATCCCCACGGAGAAGCCGCACAGCACACAGCCCAGCAGCCCCAGGGCCGGGCTTCCGCCCAGCGACGCCAGCAGATAGCACGCAAGGCACAGCGCCCCGGAGCCCACCATGAATTTCATCAAATCCACCTTTTCGCCGAATTTCCCATAGAACAGGCGGCTGATGCCCATGGTGACGGCAAACAGGCAGGGGCCGACCATGTCGCCCACGCTCTTGGGCAGCCCCAGCGCCGCCTCCACATAGGCGGAGGCCCACTGGGACATGGACAGCTCGCTGGCCCCGGCGCAGACCATCAGCACAATGGCTACCCAGAATACCCGCAGGCCGAACAGGCCACGGATGCCCAGCCCCTGGCCCTCGTCCGTCAGGCGCTCGATGGGGCAGACGGCGAAATTGTACACGTTGTAGAGCGGGATCACCGCCCACAGGCAGGCGAGGATGCGCCACCGCTCCACCCCAAACAGGGCGAAAAAGGCGGTGGAGATCAAAATCACCCCCACGCTCCCCCAGCAATAGAAGGAGTGGAGCAGGCTCATTACGCTGCTCTTGTTTTCAAAGGGACAGGCCTCCACAATGGGGCTGACCAGCACCTCGATCAATCCGCTGCCCATGGCGTAGATAACGACGCTGACCAGGATCCCCGCATAGGGGGCAGGCAGCAGCTCCGGCAGCACTGCCAGGCCGATCAGCCCCGCCGCCGAAAAAAGCTCCGAAGCGATCACGCAGCGCCGGTAGCCGATTTTGTCCACAAATTTGGCGCAGAACAGGTCCACCAGCAGCTGGGTGAAGAAAAACGCCGTGGGGATCAGCGCGATCCTGCCCAGGGAGATCTGATAGGTCTTGTGGAAGGTCAGAAACACCAGGGGCGCGAAATTGGCCGTAATGGCCTGGGTGATAAAGCCCAGATAGCAGGCCCTCAGGGTCCTGCGGTAATCCTTTTTCATATCCATTCTCCTTCCGCGAAATCGCAGGAAAAAGCTGCTGCAAGACAGGGGCCTTGCAGCAGCTTCGCTTTAAGGCAACACCACACAATTTGGCAAGGAGCCTCAGCCAAGATTTTTGCTTCAATTCAAAGTTTGGAAAACGAAGGAATACTGTATGTATTCCTCGTTTTTCAAACTGAAGAAGTGGGGCAAAAAGGCGGCTGAGGCTCGCAGACACAATTGTGCGGTGTTGCCTTAAGGGATATCAGCCAACGAACTCGTCTCCGCCTGCGGTGGAGGGCTCGGTGACGGTGGTGGAATCACTGCCGCTGGGGATGGTGGGATTGGTGGGTGTGGTCGGATTGGTGGGCGTGGTGGTGGAGGAATCCAGGACCACGTACTGGCCGTTGATCCAGCCCAGATCGGTGCGCACCCAGGTCTCAGCGCCCACGACCGCGGTCTCGCGGACCACGACCTTGGAGGAGACCATGACCTGCGCCATCAGAGCGCCGTTGGAATTGGAGGTGCCGCGGACGTTGGCGGTGAAGCCGCCGGTGGCGATGGTGCCGGTGCTGCCGGAGCCCGCCGCGCCGATGCCGGTGATGGTCAGGTAGCTGACACACACCCAGCCATTATCGGTACGGCCCCAGCTCATGCCGCCATCCAGCTTGATCTCGTAGATGACGACGCTGTTGTTCTTCTTTACGGTGCCGGTCTCGGGGTAGCCCAGGCCGGAGCCGCTGCGGACGTTGATATCCTTGTTGGCAAAGCCAACGGCGATGGCGCCCGCGGGAACGGTGGTGATGATGGACACGCTGCCGGAGTTGCCGTTGTTGCCCGCGCCGGGAACGTTGGTCGCCAGGGTGCCCTCACGCACATAGTCCATGCAGACCCAGCCCTGATCGATGCGCGCCCATTCCTTGCCCAGGACCACGGTCTTCTCATAGATCTTTACGGCGGTGGCGTTGGGCAGGGTGGTGACCAGAGTCTTGTCCACACCCGCGCCGCTGCGGACGTTCACCGTGGTGCTGCAAACGATGTAGCCCGCGGTGCCCTCCTCGGCGGGGGTGGTGGGAGTGGTCGGGTTGGTGGGATTGGTATCGCCGCCAATGGTGGTGCCGGTGGAGCCGGGAACCAGGCTCACAACCAGCTTGCCGGTATTATCGGTCAGCTGAATCCAGCCGGTGGTGTTGCCGTAGACGACCTCGCCGAAGAGCGCGTCCTTTTCAGTACCCGTCACATACGTGTTCACCATGTATCCAATGACCGTGACCTTCTCGCCCCTGTACAGGGTGTACATGATGTCATTCGCATTCAGCGTCAGATCATTGTAAACAGAAGCGCTGGTGGATGTAATGGTGGCGATGGTGCTGTACAGCTTCAGCTGATCCATGTCCAGCCAGCCGTAGTACTGTGCGCCGTCGATGTTGCCGGTCTCCAGCTTGTCGCCCAGCTTGACGCGCCACAGGGCCTTGTGCGTCGTTGCGTCAATCTTGACGCTGTCCAGTTCGACCTCGGTGCCCTTGGCCAAGGTGACCACACCGCCCGACTTACCGGTCGCGGTTCCGGCGGAAACCGTGGCGCTCACACTGCTGACCTTGCCCTTGGCGATGACTGCCATCATCGGGGTCTCCTTGGGGGTATTCAGCTTCAGGTTTGCCAGATCCACGTAACCCTTGTAGGCCGTCCCGTTGACTTCGATCTCGCCCCACAGGGTGGTACCGTCGAAGGTGATGCTCTTGATCGTAATCGCCTGGTTGTTGACCCGCAGGACCTGAATGGCGCTGGTCTTATCCTTCATGTTGTAGACCTGGAGCTGCTCCACCTGAGCGATGCCCTTCAGATCACCAAAGTTGATGTTTTCGATCTTGACCCAGCCGACGATCTTATTGATCTGGACCTTGCCCCAGGTCACGCCGCCCACATTTCTCCAGTTCAGGACGGTGATCAGATTGCCGCTGCTGATAGTCAGAAGTGCGTTGCTGGTATCCATGGCCTCCTCGTAGACCGTTACAGTACCGCTTGTGGTGCCGGACACCACGACGGTGGCGGCAATGGCGGGGCTGCCGGGATCATCCGTGGTGGCTTTGGTGGTGGGCGCCAGCTTGCCGTCGTCCAGGACGAACCAGTAGCTGTCGTGTACGCGGTCGTCGCCGATGTAGCCGCGGCCCATGTCGATCACGCCGTGGTTGATCTCGTTGCCGTAGGGAACCATCTTACGCTCCATAATGGTCACCAGGCTGCCGGCGGCCAGGTTGGAGCCTCCGCTCACGCTTGCGGCGCTGTAATACAGGGTTGCGGTGCTGGCCTTCATGGTGATGGGGGTCAGGTTGATCTTATCCCACTCGATCCAGCCCACCACGGAGCCAACGGCGACCTTTGCGTAGGTAGTTTTGTCACTGACCTTGCTGCCATAGATACGTGCCAGGACATTTACGGTGCTGTCCTTGGGCAGGGTGTACTGGCTTTTGCTCAAAGCGGGGGTTCCACTCTCTTCACTCCAGGCAACGTTTCCGTTGTTGTCCAGATAGACGGTTGCTTCCGCATTCAGGGTGCCGGTCATGTAGCCAACGCCGCTCATGGTGGTGATGCCCTCGGGCTTGACGTTCTCCTTGAACATGGTCACGTTGGACATGTTGATCCAGGCATTGTTGCCGATCTTGCCCCACAGCACACCCTCGGACAGCGCCCAGTTATCACTGAACGCGGAGCCATCCGTGCCGATCGTAACGTAGGTGCCCTTGACCAGGGAGGTGTACAGGCCGCTGCGCACGCTGTGGTCCTGATAGACGTCGGCCTTGGCGGTGGTGACCTTGGCGTTGAATGCCTTCATCGTCACATCGGCCATGTTGACCCAGCCGGTCTTGTCGCCCACGGTGACCTTGCCGAACACGTGGCCGCCATCCACGGCGCTGAACGCCAGGATATTCACCACTGTATTTGCACTCAGAGTCATCAGGGAATCGGAATGATAGGATGCGCTGGCATACAGCTTGGTACTGGTGGCGCTGGGCTCAAAGGCGGTGGTGCCCTTGATCACAGCGGGATAGCCCTGGAAGGTGGCGACCACATTGTCCAGCTCGGTGTTGTCGTCCTTGCCGTCCGCGCCGGGCTCCACGAACTCGGAATCCAGCTGGATGTAATCCATGCAGACCCAGCCGCGGTCGATGTGGCCCCAGTAGAAGCCGTTGACCGTGACCCGCTCAGTGACGGTGACCCGGCTGCCCAGAGGCGCGACGCCGATCAGGGCATTGGCGGTACCGGCAGCGCTGCGGATGTTCACGCCGGTGGAGCAGTTCACAACGGTGCCGCCCACGCCGTAGCCGACGGAGCCATTGCCGTTGGAGGAGGCGGTAACGGTAACATAGTTCAGGTTGATCCAGCCCTGGTCGATCAGACCCCAGGCCACGCCGTTCACAACTTCCTTGCGCAGGATGACCACGGAGGTGCCGGGCGCCAGCGTGGCGACCTTGGTATAGCCCGCGCCGGGCCCGGAACGGACGTTCAGGCTGACGGAGCTGCTGACCACGGCGGAGCTGCCGGTGGAGATATTGCCGCCGGGCTGGGTGTTCTGTTCGAGCTTCACATAGCCCATGGAGATCCAGCCCTGGTCGATGTGGCCCCAGGCCGCGCTGTTCACGGTGGTCTGCTCATACACGGTGACCTTGGTGCCCTCGTTCAGCTGGGTAGCGATGGGGTTGGTCACACCGGCAGCGGTACGGACGTTGACCTTGGCAGCGCCGGTGACCACGCCGGGGGTGCCGCCGGTCAGGGTGGGATCAGCAACGGTGGAATTCTTCTGATAGCTGGTGTAGGCCAGGAAGATCCAGCCCTTGGAGCAGTAGCCCCAGCTGCCAGTCGCATCCTTCATAAAGATGGTGACTTCCTCGCCGCGCTTCAAGACACCCAGCTTGTCAGCGGTGGCGCTGGCGGTGGCGCGGATATTGACATAGTCGTCGGTAACGGTAACAGTAAAGGTAGATGTGACCTCGGGCATGCTCGCCGCGTTATCATACAGCTTGACCCAGCCGCCGGTGGACAGCTGGAGCCACTTGGCGCTGCCGACCATTCTCTCTGCCACCACGGTGACCGTGGCGTCCCGTTTGATCTCGTCGATCTTCGTGCCGTTGGGGCTGCTGAGCACTTCCAGCACCGCGCTGTCGCTCAGCCCACGAGCCTTGTAAATGACATAGGCCGCCAGGGTATAGCTGGCCTTCACATCCTCGCCGCCGGTCTTCTGCCAGCGGGCGGTGAGGGTCTTGCCGGAGGTGGCGGAGCCGACGCCGCTCACCAGCGCATTGCCATCGTACCAGCCCAGGAAGGAGTAGCCGGACACGGAGGGAGCGGCCACCTCGATCTTCTGGTTGCTGCCGCCGTAGAAGACCTGGATCTTATACTTCGTGCCGGAGGCGTCAAAGGCCATGCCGTCGCCGGCATAGAACAGGGTATAGCCCACGCTGCCGGTGTTGGAGGCGCTGTAAGTGCCCGCAATGAACAGGTTGGCAATGGCCATCCGGCGGGCAAGAACGCTGCGGTAGGAGTCATTGTCCACATAAGCGCTCCAGTTATAGGTGCAGATGGCACTGGCAAACTCGGAGGCAGAGGCACTCTTCGCCAGCAGATTCTTTATGGTCACCGCCCAGCTGGTGTTGCCGCCCTCGGTATAGGCCAGCCACACCAGAGCGTCCAGACGCTTCTGGGTCAGGCCGGGAGTCGCCATGGCCGCTTCAACAGTCGTCGCCAGTCCCGCCAGCTCCTTGCGCAGGAGGATATCGGCGTTGGCCTCGGTGATGGTCTGCCCCTTGGTGCTGGGGGTGCCGTAACCGATCTTATATACGCCGGAGCCCGCGTCATAGGCATCCTTATGGAAGCCCACAGACTCCTTGATCACCCGAACGCCGGCCTCACTGATCCCGCTGCTGGGCGTGGTGGCCGCGGCGGGGATCGCTGCTGTGGGAATCAGACCGATCAGCAGCACGAGGGTAAGCATCAGGCAAGCAAATCTCTTTTTCATAGAAACCTACTCCTTTACTGAATTGTAAGTTACTGGTATTATAACAGCATTGGTTACAAATTGCAACCCCTAAGATGGAATTTATTTACAATTTGTAATTTTTGTTTCTTTATGACGAAAGCTCCACATTCTTGTTATCAAATGAGGAGCTTCGTCGTTTTCCGACTCAGGAATTGCAACGTTCCGCTGCTAAACCAGAATCATTCAATTTACGCCTTAATGCCAGGTCACGGTACCGCTGTTGGTGGTCATCTGGATGTAGCTCATGCAAACCCAGCCGCTGGCGATGCGGCCCCAGTAGACGCCGTTCACGGTGGTCAGCTCATAGATGGTCACCGTGGAGCCGGCCGTCAGGCGGCCGACGATGGCGTTGTTGGTGCCCGCGCCCGCGCGGACGTTCATGTTGGTGGTCACCCGGCCCTGATAGCCGGTGGAGGGGATGGTGATGTTGCCGTTGTTATTGCCGGAGTTCATGCGCACGTAGGTCATGCACACCCACTGATTGATACCGATGCGGCCCCACTGCTGGTTGCCGTTGGTCACGACCTCATAAATGGTGACCTGGCTGCCGGGAGTCAGGGTGCCGACCCGGTTGTAGGTGGCGCCAGCGCCCACCCGGATGTTCAGGCCGGTGGAGCTGATGACCGTGCCGGTGCCGGTGGTAGTGGTATTATTGTTATTGTTGTTATTGCTGTTGTTCAGCACGATGTAGGCCATGCAGACCCACTGATTGGTGCCGATGCGGCCCCACTCCGCGCCGTTGACGGTGACTCTCTCGTAGATGTTCACGGCGGTGCCGCCGGTCAGGTTGCCCACCCGGGTGTAGCCCACGCCTGCGCCGTTGCGGACGTTCAGGTTGGTGTTGGCTCTGACGGTGCCGGTGGCCAGGACGGTGCCGTTGTTGGAGTTATTGTTATTATTGTTGTTGACCAGCTGGATGTAATTCATGCTGACCCAGCCCTTATCGGTCTGGCCCCAGGTCATGCCGTTGGCCGTGCTCTGGGCATAGATCTTCACCTGGTCGCCCTTGCGGTAAGCGCCGACGATGGAGTAGCCCACACCCGCGCCGCTGCGGACATTCAGGCCGGTGGCGGTGACGGTGCCCAGCTGATAGGTGGTATTGGTATTGTTGTTATTATTGTTATTGCTGCCGGTGCCTTCCCAGGTCACGCCGCCGGTGGTGCCGGTATTGCCGGTGTTGCCGCTGTTGGAATCCAGCTTGACATAGTTCAGGCTGATCCAGCGGTTGTCGCCGATGCGGCCCCAGAAGCTGCCGTTCACGCTCACCGTCTCATAGATGGACAGGCGCTGGCCATTGTAGGCGGAGCCAACAATGGGATAGCCGGTGCCCGCGCCGCTGCGGACGTTCACGCCGGTGTTGCACACCACAGTGCCGGTGGCGGTAACGGTGGTGGTGGTGGAAGTGGAGGTGCTGACGGAGCTGATGCCGGTGCCGGTATAGTTGGTGTTGGAGAGCTCCAGCCAGCCATCGGCGCAGCGGCCCCACAGCACATTGTTCACCTGGGCAGTCTCCACGATCACCAGCTGGGTGCCGACGTTAACGGTGCCGATCTGGGTGTAGTTGCTGCCCGCACCGTTGCGCAGATAGGAATAGGTACTGGTGATGGAAACGGGCACGCCGTACTGGGCGTACAGGGTGCTGCCGGCGGTGGAGGAACTCAGGTACCTCACGCTGGAGCCGCCGGTGGGGGAGGTGAACCAGCCGCCGAAGCTGGCCCCGGACTTGGTGGGATTGGCGGCCAGGATGCTCACATTGGAGCCGGACAGGTAGGCCTGCATCTTATCCTCGCCGTTCTCACCGGCCACGCCGCCGTTGGGATCCAGAATGACGTATGTATAGCTGCTGGGGGCGTAGGTGCTGTAAACGCCGTTCAGGTACAGGTTGGCCTCTGCCAGGCGGCGGTTCAGCAGGTTCTTATCCGGGGTGGAACCCACGTTGGCCCACAGGGAGATGGCAAACAGGAAGGTGTTCACATCGGAGTTGCGGGTCACGGCTTCGAAGAAGCGGCCACCCTGGGTGGTCCAATCGGTGCCGCAGTTGAAGCTGAAGCAGACCAGCGCATCGTGCTGGTACTGGTTCAGATACAGGTTATTGCGGGCGGTGAACTCGTTGATCTTGGAGTTGATGGTGTTCAGGCGGTCGCGCAGGGCCAGATCCGCCTGTGCCTCGGTCATGGTCTGACCGGCAACGCCGGTGGTGCCATAGCCGATGGTCCACTGGCTCACGTCCCAGTAGGCAGTGGCGCTGAAACCCTCGAACTGCTTGACCAGACTGACCAGACTCTCACTGTAATTGAGGTTGGAGGCGGCCTGGGCGGGAATAACTCCCAGGGGGAGCAGGCTGATGACGAGCATCATGGCCATGATCATGCAAGCGATTCTTCTTTTCATAAACTACTTGCTCCTTTATCAGTTTTGATGGAATCATTATAGCAGGGTCTGTGACAAAATGCAACAGGTAAATTACAATTTGTTACTATTTATTTCTTAATATTTTCTTAGGCACCACCGCACAATTTGGCAAGGAGCCTCAGCCAGGAATTTTGCCTCAATTCAAAGTTTCAAAAATGCGGGAATACTGTATGTATTTCCCATTTTTGAAACTGCGGAAGTGGGGCAAAAGAACGGCTGAGGCCCGCAGACACAATTGTGCGGTGGTGCCTTTACCGTTGACATTCCTCCGGGGCCTTGGTATACTCGGAGGCAAAAGGAGGCCGGAATATGAAGGCTTTGATCGGAATGAGCGGCGGCGTGGACAGCTCGGTGGCCGCGCTGCTGATGCAGCAGGCGGGCTTCGAGTGCATCGGCGCCACCATGCGGCTGTACGCCGGGCAGGTGGAGGCCCCCAACGGGACCAAGACCTGCTGCTCGCTGGACGATGTGGAGGACGCCCGCAGCGTGGCCCGGCGGATGGGCATTCCCCACTATGTATTCAATTTCACCGAGGAATTCTACGCCGACGTCATCGATAAATTTGTGGACACCTATTATTCCGGCGGCACCCCCAACTCCTGCATCGACTGCAACCGCTATCTGAAATTCGGCAAGCTGCTCCAGCGGGCGCGGGAGCTGGGCTGCGGCTGCGTGGTATCCGGCCACTATGCCAAGGTGGAGCGGGACGAACACACCGGTCGGTTCCTGCTGAAGCGGGCGGCGGACCGGGCCAAGGACCAGACGTATTTCCTGGCCTGCCTGACCCAGGAGCAGCTTTCCATGGTGCGCTTTCCCCTGGGGGAGCTGACCAAGGAGCAGGTGCGCCGGATCGCCGAGGAACACGGCTTCGTCACCGCCCGGAAGCATGACAGTCAGGACATCTGCTTCGTCCCCGGCGGGGATTACACTGCCTTTCTGGAGGAATACACCGGCAAAAAGCTGACCCCCGGCGACTATCTGGACCAGAACGGCTGCCCGGTGGGGCGGCACCGGGGGGCGGTATGCTACACCATCGGCCAGCGCAAGGGCCTGGGGCTGGCCCTGGGCGCGCCGGTATATGTCTGCGGCAAGGACATGGCCGCCAACACCGTCACCGTCGGCCCCAACGAGGCACTGTTCTCCTCTTCCCTGCTGGCGGACGGCTGGGTATGGTACCCCTTCGAGGCGCTGACGGAGCCCATGCGGGTCACCGCCAAGATCCGCCACAGCCAGTATGACCGCCCCGCCACGGTCTTCCCGGAAGCGGACGGCCGCGCCCGGGTGGTCTTTGACGAGCCGCAGCGGGCCATTTCCCCCGGCCAGGCCGTGGTGCTTTACAGCGGCGACACCGTCGTCGGCGGCGGGACCATTATCCGCTCCGGAGCGGAATCACCCACAATATAATGTATTCCCCGCGTCCGCATTTCGTTCCCGGATAAATTTACCCGGATGGACTTCCCGCAAGTCCATCCGGGCTTTTCGTTTTGGTCTCTCTCGGCTCCCCGGTGGGGGAGCTGGCAGCCCGTAAGGGCTGACTTAGCGATGCGCAGGCGCCATGCAAGCGAGCAACCGCCGCCAGGCGGCTCTTAGCGAGTCGCAGAGGGGGTGTGGTTTGTTGAATGGGAACAGCTTAAAAATACCAACGATACCCCTTTTGCCGCTTCGCGGCACGAAACAGAGGTATGATTGCCACCGGCAATCATTACTATCTTGATTCGCTGCGCGGAGCACCACCCCCAAGGGGGGCAGCGAGGGAGATCAGGTTAATTCTTCGGCGAATCCTCCTGAGGCTCCGCTTCTTCCGGGGGTGTTTCTTCCTCCGGGGGTGTTTGCTCCTCCTGCGGAGGCTCTTCTTCCGGGGGCGTCCGATTCTCCTGGGGCGCTGCTTCTTCATCGGATTTTTCCGACTCCGGCGGGTTCTGCGGGAGCGTGAGGTTCTCCAGGACGAAGGGCTCGTCTGCCTGGATCAGCTCCGCTTCCGCCGGGTTCAGCGGGGGCATCTCATTTTCCAGATGGATGCGCTCCTCCCGCTCTTCCTGGGCCTGTTCCTCCTGCTGCTCCTCCTGGCGCTTTTGCGGGCGGCAGAACGCCGCGATCAGCAGCAGGAAGATCCCGGCGCTGGCCGCCGTGATAATCGCGCCCAGGCGGAAGGCATTGTTGCGGTAGACGAAGCGCAGGGTATGCGCCCCCTGGCTCAGGTTCAGGCCGATCATGCAGTCGCCGACGAGCACCGTCTCCTGCGGCTCCCCGTCCACCTCGGCGTACCAGTTGCCGTTCTGAGGGATGGAGGTATACAGCAGGCCATCCCGGGGGCAGTTGATGGTCCCCTCCACCTGGGTATTGGAGAAGGAGGTCAGATTCATGGTGGCGCTGTTCAGTATCTCATAGCCCAGGCGGAACAGGGCGTCGTCCAGGATGGCGACCTTTACATTGGCCGTCCCGCTCTCACCGGCCTTGCACAGGATGCGGATGTCGATCACGTCTCCCGCCTTCACATCCTGGATGGCCAGCATCTGGGGCAGGCTGATGTTCTCCCGGTACAACTCCGTACCGTTCACACTGATATAGAAGTCATTGCGCTTCGGCAGGTCCAGCTGGACGCAGGCGAAGCCATCCCGGTCGACCACGTAGGAATAGATCACGTTTGCCCCGGAGGTTGGCTCGCTGTAGCGGCAGTAGCCGCTGGAATTGTGCTCTACCACCTCCGCGCCGTTGCCGAATACATCCCAGTATTCCTCGGTGATCTCATGCCACACATCCCCCACCACGCCGGTGGCTGCCCGGAACAGCTCATTCTGAAAATCGAAGGAGCCGTCGCTGGTCAGGAAATCCACCTGCGCCAGCTGGGGCTCCGCCAGGAAGCCCAGGGGCAGATACGCCGTGTTGCGGTACAGGTACACATTGCCGAAGTGGTGTACCTCCTCAAAGCAGGAGCTGCCGCGGTCCCGCCCGTCCCGCTCGATCATATACTTTAGGCTCAGGAACAGGTTGGATACCGGGGAGCTCTCCTCGAAGCAATAGCGGTTGTAGGTGTTCTTTGCCCCGTAGCCCAGGGCGCGCATAAACTCCGTGATGTGCACATTGGCGGAGCTGGTAAAGGTGGAGATGCCGGAATAGCCGTTCAGCGCCCCGTCGTTCAGGGTCTGGGAATGGGTCGTCTCCGCCCGGTAGAACAGGGTATCCTGCTCCCGCTCCTTCATATAGCGGATCATGGAGGCGGCCGCCTCCGTCCCTTTGGGATAGTCGATCACATTGGTGCCGGGGAAATAGAAGCCGAAGGCCGTCAGCGTGGCCGCCAGCTCCAGGGCCATCACCGCGCAGACGCAGCGCTTGGTGATCCTGCCCCGGCGGCGCAGCACCCGGCGGACCCGCTGCATCTCCTCCTGCGTCTCCTCCTTGGGCTTAGCCCCCCGGCTGCCCAGCAGCAGGATGGTCAGATACAGCACGAAGAAGACGGCGTTATATATAATGTATACATGCACGTCCACCCGGCTTCCCCACAGCGTCAGGCTCTGGGTCTTCATCATGTCCCGGCAGCAGCAGAGGATGGAGGCGGTGAGCAGCCCCGATGCCAGGATTTGCAGCGGTTCGAATCTGCGCCGCAGCAGCCAGGCCCGATAGGCCATCACCAGCAGCACGAAGCTGTACAGGAAGCTGAACCGATAGGGGATCATATTGGGGAAATGGAAGCCGTGCCAGATATAGTCCAGCTGACGGATCACAAAGCTGGCATTGAAGAACAGCAGCAGGAACAGGCTGCACAGCTTCTCCCGCCACTTCACATCCCAGGACAGCAGGAACAGGATCCCCAGCATGATACTGCCCACGCCGCAGTACAGGTTGGGCAGCCCCTCCTTGAAGCTGGGCTCGATGCCGCCGCCCATATTGCCCGCCACCTGGCGCATGGCGCTGAGCAGCCCCTTCAGATCATTGGTGGCGGCAATGTTCAGCCGGAAGCCGGTGGGGAATTTGTTCACGCTGGACTGGGTGGTTTGCAGCGCCGCCAGAGAGGTCACGGACAGCATAGCCGTCATGCCGATGGCCAGCACGGAGAACACGCCGATGCGCAGTAGGTCCTCAAAGAACCGCTTCCAGCCCCGGGGACAGCAGATCTCATAGCAGAAGAAGGTGAGGAATACGAAAATGCAGACAAAGAAGCCGATATAGTAATTGGAGATCACGGACAGCGCCAGGCTGACGGTGTACAGCACGAACTTCTTATCCCGCAGCAGCTGCACCATGCCCAGCATCACCAGGGGCAGCAGGGCAAAGGTATCCAGCCACATCACATTCCACTGATACCCCAGCGCCCAGGCGCACAGGGCATAAAAGCTGCCGAAGAGAGCAATGGAGAAGTCCTCCCGGTCAAAGAGCCGGTGCAGGAAGATGCTGAAAAACAGGCCGGCGAGGCCCAGCTTGATGGGCACCAGCAGGCAGAAATAATTCAGCACCTGGCTCTCCGGCACCAGGACGCTCAGCAGATTCAGAGGGCTTCCCAGATAGTAGGCGATCAGGCCCAGATAGTCCACGCCCATGCCCACATCCCAACTGTAAAGCAGGCTGTCCCCGCTGAGCAGCGCCCGGCGGAAGGACACAAAGAACGGATAATACTGATGGTAGTTATCCGAATACAGCATGGCCGAGGTGCCGAAGGGGTGATAGCCGTTGATCAGCATCAGCAGCAGCATACCGCCGCAGGGGATCAGGAACGCAAACAGATGATTCCACCCGTTCCCCCGAAGGTGCGGTTTTCTTGTTAATTTCATTTCGGTGATCCTCCCGAAGGATTTTCTGCGGGAGCGGCCGGAGCGGCATCTCCCCAGGGTATTATGGGCAAAACCCATGTTATTTTACCATGCTTTTCCTCCCAGGTAAAGAGGGAAGCCGCCGGAAAAACCGAAAGAAATTATTAAGGCAACACCGCGCAACTGCGTCTGCAACGCGGGCTGTTACGGAAATCACCCGTGGTAGTCGCCGGTGGCGGAGTCCACGGCCACATAGGGGACAAGCTTGCCGTCGATGCGCACATAGACCTGGTAAATGCCGTCGCCCAGGTCCTCGTAATACTCCGGCGTCACGCCGTAGTTCTCCAGCAGGCTCTTCTCGAATTCGATCTTCCAGGCTTCCTTCTCTTCCTGGGTGGGGGCCTGAGTGGGCGCCTCGGTAGGAGTCTCAGTGGCCGTCTCAGCAGGCGCGGCGTCGGTGGTATCGGGAATGAGCGTGACCGTCAGCTCGTTGTCCTTTGCGCCGCAGGCCGTCAGCACCAGCAGCATGGCCGCCAGGGCGGCAAGAAATTTCAGTTTTTTCATCGTCATTGTTCTCCTTCATTTGAAATAATATTGGTGGGCGTGGCTTCCGTTACGAAAATCATGGCGTCGTAGGCCTCCCGGGCACTTCCCGCGCCGCCGAAGCGCGAAGCTGACGGATGCTCTGCTGCACCAGCTCCAGGAAGCGCCCTGCATGTGCACCATCCATCTGAGTGTGGTGGAACTGGAACGAAACCGTCAGGGTGGTTTTCAGAAAGCGGCCGGGATGCCGCCGTGAATCGTATTCATTCCCTTTCTCCGTCCGCGCAAAGCGCCTCCATATTTCCTGCCTGGATGGCGGCGATATGGCGCTTGATCTTCTCTTCCTCCCAGTCCCACCAGCGCAGCGCCAGCAGGCGCTCCACCGTCTTGTCGTCAAACCGCCTGCGCAGGGGCTTGGCCGGAACGCCGCCCACGATGGTGTAGGGCGGCACGTCCTTGGTCACCACGGCGCGGGTGCCGATGATCGCGCCGTCGCCGATGGTCACGCCGGAGAGGATCACCGCCTCATAGCCCACCCATACGTCGTTGCCGAGGATGATGTCCCCCTTGTTGTCCCAGGCGCTGCGGATGTCCTTTGCGTCCAGCTCCCATTCGTCAAAGAAAATGGGAAACGGATAGGTGGACAGGGAGCGCAGGGCGTGATTGGCACTGGTAAACAGAAACTTCGCCCCGCAGGCAATGGAGCAGAATTTCCCGATCTCCAGCCGGTCGCCGTTGACGGGGTAGTGATAGAGCACATTGTTTTTCTCAAAATCTCTGGGGTCGTTCACGAAGTCGTTGTACATCGTGTAATCCCCTACCTGAATATTTGTCCCGGACACCACGTCCTTTAAATAGACGGTCTGATTGTCAAAGGGACGGGGGTAAATCTTTCTCATAATTCTCTCCTTAATCCATTTCAAGCATTCTGGCGATCTCCACGGTGACGATTTTCAGCACCGTGCCGCCGGACATGATGTAAAACCAAATTTCCCGCGCACGCTGGCTCTTGGCGATGGGGGTGGCAATGGCCGCCACCAGGATCAGCGCCGCGCCGATGCAGCCCACCACCGTGGGGATGCTGACCAGAGGGAACAGTCCCGGCGCGCAGCTGCCGTCGATGGTGGACTGGATGGTCTTATCCAGTCCGTCCCGGGCCGCCGCGAAGCAGCAAACCATCAGGCCGAACACCAGCACCGCCAGACTCCGGCGTCCCCAGAACTGGATCTCGGCGTGGTGATAGGCCGAGTACCCAATAAAGCCCAGCAGTGCAAGCACCATCAGCGTGGTGACCGTGGTGACGGCATTTTCAAAAAACATCTTCATTTTATCTTCCTTCCTTCATGCAAAACAGATGCAGCCCCAGGGCGGCGTTGAAGCCCGTGGCCGCGAATACGCTGAAGCGCTCCACCACGCCAAAATAGGCCGCCGGAACAAGCTTCATGCCCAGTGCGCCCGTGAGCATCATGCCCAGAGCCACCCCGGCGCAGACGCCATAGGAGCGGCAGCCCCGGTCCCTGGCCCCGGCGACGAGGATCACCACCAGCGAGGCAATGGACAGCAGCACCACCGCGGCGGTGATTGCCATGTGCATCACATCCTGGAATGCCCCGGCATAGCCGCTGCTGCTCAGGGGAAACATGCGGTAGCCCACGGCGGACACCCACTCCATGGCGGCAAACAGATAGATGCCAATGCGCAGCAGCCGGGCCTTTTTCCCCTGTATGCCCACGCAGACCATCATCACACACACCAGCTCACAGGCGTTGTACAGGCTGCTGAGCCGGTTCCACAGCGCCAGGGACGGCGCGTCCGCCGCGCTCAGGTCGCTCACCGCCTGGGCCATCCAGTCATAGCCCGGATACGCCAGAGGCGAGAGCACCACCGCCGCCGTATACGACAGCAGGCTCACCACCCCCAGCAGCCCCAGCTTTTGCACCAACGTTCTCTTCATATACAACACTTCCTCTCTTCCCTCCAATGACGCAAAAAAGCAGTGCCCGACCACCAGAAAAATGGCGGTCAGCACTGCGTCTGAGCGTCTGGCTGACAGAATACCTTCTCGATTTTAAAGCGCTCCGCGTTGATCACGCTCTCCCGCCTGCACTTGGGGCAGAACAGCGGAAAATTGCGCAGGACCGTGCTGGGCAGCAGCCGCAGCCTGGTTTTTGCCCCGCAGGCGGGGCAGAGGATCCAGCGCTCCTCTTCCTGGTTCATCTCTTTTCTCCCCTCCTTGCATGAAAGGTGCGAAAAAACAGCCGCACATGGTTTTCCAGCATCTTCCGGCATTCCGCCTCCCGCTCCGGCTGACGGTCACAGACGCCGATGAGGGTGATCACCGGGGCCACGTACATCAGCGCCAGGGTGTCCGGGTCCTCGCTGCGCAGCTCTCCCGCGGCGATCAGGCTGCGGAAGATCCCGGCGTGATACGAGATCACCCGCTCCACATACCGCTGGGAGTACAGCGCCGCCAGCTCCGGAGAACGAAACTGCTCGAGGGTCATCATCCGCCGGAAGCGGCTGATGGCCGCATTGTGGAGGGAGTAATCGAAGATCTGGTACACCTTAGCCACCAGATCGTCCTCGGATATCTCGGTAAACACCGGCACATCCTGGGACGAATCCTGCACGTGGATGTGGATCTTATCCGTATCCTGAGCATACTGCGCCGCTGTGGCCTCCACAATGGCGTCGAAGATCGCCCGCTTGCTGGGGAAGTGGTTATAAAGCGAGGGAGCCTTGATGCCCACCGCCTCCGCGATCATTCCCACGCTCACCGAATCATAGCCGCAGGCCGCAAACAGCTCCAGCGCCTTTTCCAGGATCCTCTGCTTCGTATCCTCCTGCTTCATGGCCCCTCCATAGCTAACTAACATTCGTTAGTTAAAATGATAATACATTTTCACCAGATTGTCAAGAGAAAATTTTGTAGGGGAGTGCATTCCATTCAACGAACTTTGATATTGGGGTGGAAAACGGGGCGTACATGTGCTATACTGTGTTCAAAATCAGAAATGGCAGGAGGATCGCGTCACATGCCGCAGGTTATGAGCGCTGAACAGATTTTACGGGAGATCTATCAGTCCCGTCCCGAGGTATTTGAGGATGGAGCGCGCCTGGTCGCGTTCTTTTCGGACTATTCCAGAGGGAAGCTCCGTCCGCAGCAGAACCAGCTGGAAATTTTTCTGAAATGCGACGGAAATACCCGCATTTTAAAGATCCGCAGCGCCTCCCGGGTGGCGCAGCAGACGGAATATGCCCGGCTGGTCCGCACCATTGTGGATGACTACGGAATGCAGGATGCCGCCGTCCAAAAAATGTGCGGCGCTTTCTGGCGGGTGGTCACCGGCACGGAGCCGCCGGTGGCGGTGGCCTCGCCGCGCGATGCGGCCGTTACCCCTCCTATCCCTCCTGCCGCGGACGCTGCCCCAAAACCGGCCGCACCCGTAGCTGACGCGGCCGCAGAAGCGCTGTATCAGCAGGGAATGGAGTATTGGTGCGGCAACAAACGCATTGCAGCCGGAATGTCGGATGATGAGCGGTGGGCCCAGGCGGTGCAGTGGTTTGTAAAGGCAGCGGAGCTGAACCACCTGGAAGCGCAGAAACGGTTGGATTTCGCTTATAACTCAAGATGGTGGTCCGGCTACGATCCTGCCAAATCAGCCTACTGGTGCCGCCGGGCGGCGGAGCAGGGGGACCCGGATGCGCAGATATCCATGGCCAGGCACTATCAGAACGGCGACAACGATGCACAGGATTACAATGAAGCGATCCGCTGGTACCAAAAAGCCGCCGCGCAGAATAGCGCCCTCGCCATGCTGGAGTTGGGGCTCCTCTACGGCTACCGCCTCAACACCCCCGCCCTCGGCTTTGAATGGTGCCGACGGGCAGCGGAGTCGGGGAACCGCGAGGCACAGTGGAGATTGGGTCAGATGTACGAGGAGGGCTTCGGTGTAGCAAAGAACCCCGCCCAGGCTGTCTATTGGTACAAAAAAGCAGACATCCCCCTCGCCTATAAAGAATTGGCCCGCTGCTACCGGGAAGGCATCGGCGTCCCCAAAGACGCCGCCCAGGCGGAATACTGGCAGCGCAAGGCCTGAGCGTCCCCATTCATCATACCTGCTGAATCAGCTTAGGCGTCCTTGGCTCCCCGGTGGGGGAGCTGGCAGCCCGCAAGGGCTGACTGAGGGGGTGTTGTTCGATGAATGGGAACCGCTCAAAGCTACCAACGACACCCCCTTTGCCGCTTCGCGGCACTTCCCCCAAAGGGGGCAGCAAGTTGGCACTGGCGGGACATTCTGAGCAAACAAAACATACCCCCCAGCCTGGGCAGCAGGCTGGGGGGATGCTTGTCGGTCAGTCGGGCATCAGGGTCGTTGACCAATCTCCGTGGGAGAGGGTGACGGAGACGATGTCGTCCACGTTGACGGCGCTGTTGAGCATGTCCAGGATGGTATCGTCCCACAGGCCCTTGCGGAAGAGGGTGTTGTCCACGCTGTCGCTGGTCACCACGAAGCTGGAGCCGTCGCGCAGGTTCAGGGTGATGTCCACGCTGCCGCCGGGGATGTATTTTTCACCGTTGGCGTGGACACACAGGGTATTTACCAGTACGTCGCCGCCGCCAAAGGTCTTGCTGGGCAGGACGCTGTCTTCAGGAAATGTGAGGATCAGCTTGTTGGGCTGGGGTCTGGCGTCGATCTCCGCATTGGTCAGGAAGAAATAGGCCCCTTCGGCGATCACCTCCGGCCTGCCCCCGAAGGTGGCGTCCACCGGGCCGTCGCCCCACAGTGCCCGCAGCTTTGCCTCCGCCTCCTCCGGCGTCAGCTCCTGCCGCAGGCGGGCTTCGACCTCCTCCCGTGGGTCGACCTCCGTGCTCTGCTCCTCGGCGTGGCTCCAGTCGAATTCGTTGGCGGCCAGGTAATAGTAGTCGTCGTATTCGCCGGTGTAGCCGGAGAAGCCGGATTCCTCCTGGAGCCGGGCGGCGGCCTCCTCCGCCGTCAGCTCCTGCCGCAGCTCCTCCCGGCGTTTTGCGATGTAGTCCCGCCGCTCCTGGGCGAAGCGCTCGGCGTCCTCCAGATTGCTCTGGTAGGCGTTGTGGTCGTCCAGGGTGATGGCAAAGACGGAGCTGCTGCGCATGTCACAGTGGAAATAATAGGTCAGGGCCAGGGTGGTATCCGTGGTTTTGTCGTCCAGAATGTAGGCGCGGCCATACTGGGAAAATTCCAGCATACCGGGGATGATCTCGCCGTCGTATTCGCGGTGCAGCGTCTCGTCGTCCAGCGGCTCCGGGTGCTCCAGGGCCAGGGTGACGAAGCCTACCTTGAGGGCGCTGTCGTACACATAGGCGTCCACGGTCAGCTTGTAGCCGCCGTTTTCCAATGTCTGCCCCACCGGGGATATCCAGTTTTCCATGGCCTGGGCCACGGTCTCATCCACCGGGCGCTTGTCGTAGCCGGGGATCATATAGCTGCTCGGCCAGGGCTTCTGGTCGTCGGGTACCTCCGTGGGGGCCTTGCTGTCGCCGCTGCCGTACAGGCCCTGCACCATTTCCTGAGGGGAATCGAACAGGAAAAAGCGGGCGGCCGCGTAGGCGGTGCCCACAAGCAGGGCGGTGATGATTGCCGCGATCAGCAGGCGGCGGGTGAATTTCATGCCGGATCTCATTTTTGCTTCCTCCTCTGTTTTGGCAAGGCGGGAGGTTTCCAGGCCGCCGATGGCCCGGAACAGGTCTTCCTTTTTCATACTGCGTAACCCTCCTGAATCAGGTATGCTTTCAGCTTTTTCCGGGTGCGGCTGAGGCTTTGCAGCACCGCCGATGGGGTCATGTGATAGCGCCGGGCAATCTCATCGGTATCCTCCACGAAGAAATAGCGGCGCAGGAACACATTCTGATCCCGCTGGCTCTGGGTATCCAGAAATGCGGCAATGGCGCGGGTCAGCTCCTTTGCCGCCAGCCGGGCGTCCACCGCCGAAGTGTCGCTGACGCATTCCGCCAGCTCGTCCAGCACCAGGGGGATCTCTCCCCCGCCCCGCTTCTGCGCCGTTTCGCTGCGCCAGCGGCTGAACGCCAGGTTCCGGGTGATCTTCGCCAGAAACAGCCGCAGCACCTTGGGCCGGGTGGGCGGGATGGACTGCCAGGCTTTCAGATATGTATCGCTGACGGTCTCCTCGGCGTCTGCCTCGCTGCACAGAATGCGGTTTGCCAGGCTGAAGCAGTAAGCGCCGTATTTTTCATCCGTCCGCGCCACCGCCTGCTCGTCCCGTGCAAAGTATAGCGCCACGATCTGTTCATCCTCCATGGGGGTTCCTCCGTTTCTTGCCGAATAATATATGTTTTCAAAAGGCCTTTGTCCTATAAGACGCAAGTCAAATACGTTCTGTGACATATTCCACGAAAATTTATTCCGATAAAAAGATACCGATTGCACTGGACAACCGCAGAAATCCATGCTATACTGTTCTTTGTAAAAAAGGAAGAAAGCGGGTATACATACATGCCGAAGGTCATTTTTCAAATCGAGGGCGGGAGCCCCGTTTCCGTGGAATGCAACAGGGGCGATAACCTGCTGGAGATCGCCCGCCGGGCCAATGTGGCCATCGACGCCCCCTGCGGCGGCAACGGCTCCTGCGGCAAATGCCGGGTGCAGCTGGTGGAGGGCGAGCTGGAATCTATGAAGAGCCGCCACATCTCCGACGAGGAATACGCGGCGGGCTGGCGGCTGAGCTGCTGCTCCAAGGTGGTGGGAGACGCCACGGTAATGGTGCCGGATATTGCCAGCGCTTACCAGTCCCGGATGAAGACCGCCGACCTTTCCAGCCCTCAGGAGATCGTAATTTTTGAAAACTGCCAGAATCAGCTGAAGGCCAGCGGCATCCATTTTGAAAACCGCTACCGCAGCGCCGTGCTCACCATGGCGGAGCCGACTCTGGACGACACCATGCCCGACAACGAGCGTCTGACCTGGGCCATCGAAGAGGCCCTGGGCGTGGAGCGGGTGGAGCTGCCCTTCGCCGTGATGGTGAAGCTGGCCCACACCCTGCGGGAGAACAATTGGAATGTATGCGTCAAGGGCGAGCTGAAGGACGGCACCTTCCGCTGCATGGAGATCACCGCGCCCACAGATACCGCCGTGGTGGGCTGCGCCATCGACATCGGCACCACCACCGTGACCATGGTGCTGGTGGATCTGGAAAGCGGCAAGATCCTTGCCAAGGGCTCCTCCGGCAACGGTCAGATCCGCTACGGCGCGGATGTGATCAACCGCATCATCGAGCAGGGCAAGTCCGGCGGCCGGAAAAAGCTCCAGGACGCCATCATCAAGGAGACTCTGTCCCCCATCATTGCCAACCTGTGTGCCAGCGCCAAAATTTCCGCCCGGAGCATCCTGCGCCTGTCCGTGGGCGCCAACACCACCATGAACCACCTGTTTGTCGGCGTGGACGCCGAGCCGGTGCGGATGGAGCCGTACGTGCCCAGCTTCTTCGCCTGGGAGGGGCTGCTGGCCGGTGACGTGAAGCTGCCCGCCAATCCCCTGGCCCCGGTGCTGATCGCGCCCAACATCGGCTCCTACGTGGGCGGCGATATCACCGCCGGTACCCTGGCCGCCGGACTGTGGGATCAGGATGAAATGAGCCTGTTCATCGACCTGGGCACCAACGGCGAAATTGTATTCGGCAACCGGGACTTTATGATGAGCTGTGCCTGCTCCGCAGGCCCCGCCTTTGAGGGCGGCGACATCTCCTGCGGCATGCGGGCCACCGACGGCGCGGTGGAGGCCTGCACCCTGGACAAATACACCATGGAGCCGACCCTGCGCATTGTGGGCGATCCGGGTCAGAGGCCCGTGGGCATCTGCGGCTCCGGCATCATTGATATCATTTCCGAGCTGTTCCGCTGCGGCATCATCAACGCCAAGGGCCTGTTTGTCCGGGAGGGCGACCGGGTGAAGCGGGACGCCCACGGCATGGGCCGCTATGTGCTGGCCTGGGAGCAGGAGTCCGACACCGGGCGGGAGGTATCCATCAACGAGGTGGATATCGACAACTTCATCCGGGCCAAGGGCGCCATCTTCTCCGCCATTGCCACCCTGCTTGCCAGCGTGGACATGACCCCGGAGATGATCGACAAGGTATACGTCGCCGGCGGCATCGGCTCCGGCATCAATATGAAGAACGCGGTGAACATCGGCATGTTCCCGGATGTGGAGCTGGAGAAATTCCACTACATCGGCAACTCCTCCCTGGCCGGGGCCTACGCCATGGTCATGAGCGACGAGGCCAACCAGAAGCTGGCAGAGGTGGCCACCAACATGACCTATCTGGAGCTGAGCACCCACCCGGGCTACATGGATTCCTTCGTGGCCGCCTGCTTCCTGCCCCATACCGACGCCAGCCTGTTCCCCCACAGCGTACAGGAGATGTGACCATGCTGGAAGGAACGCATCATATCGCCATCATTGCCTCGGATGAGCAAAGAGCGCTGGATTTTTACATAAATAAGCTGGGCTTCACCCTGGAAAAGGAGACCTGGCGTCCTGCCCAACAGGATTACCTGCGGATGCTGCGGCTGGGAGATACGGTCATTGAGCTGTTTATTCACCCCGACGCGCCCCAGCGGGTCACTGGCCCGGAGGCCCTGGGACTTCGGCACCTGGCCTTCCGGGTGACGGACATTGAAGCTGCAAGAGACTGGCTCAACAGCCGGGGCATCGAAACGGAGCCGATCCACGACGACACCGCCAACGGCGGACACTATGTTTTCTTCCGCGACCCCGACGGTCAGCCTCTGGAATTACATGATTAAGGAATGAAAAAATGCAAGTAGAAAATCACAAGGAAGAAGTTCCCTTTGCCTATTATGAGGAGCAGTTTCGCGCCCTCAACCCGGAGCAGACGCTGACCCGGCTGCCGGATGCCCGGTGGGATGGGTCGGAATTCACCCTGCGCCTGCTGGGCCGGGATTTTGCCATTGCCCACCCGGCCTATGCCATCCGCGCTCTGGACGGCGGCCCGGTGCCTTCCCTGCCCACCCAGACCTTTTTGCTGCGCTACCTGCTGGAAAGCCGGGAGACCGCCTGGGGCGGCCAGTGGAAAACCTTCCGGGAAATGCCCTGGGGGGAGATGTACATCAAGCCTTACACCGGCCGGGTGCTCACCCGCGCCGCCTTCACCTTCGGCACCCGCATCGACGCCTTCCGGGCGGCCTGTGAAAAAATGGGAGCGGTGAAGCTGAACCACAGCGACGCCGGATATCAGTTTGAGCTGGTGCCCGGCTACCAGATGCAGCTGCTGGTGTGGGAGGGGGACGAGGAATTCCCCCCCAACGCCCAGGTGCTGTACTCCGACAATTTCGAGCAGGCCTTTGCCCCGGAGGACCGGGTGGTGGCGGGCGATATTCTGATCTCCACCATCAAAGCTTACTTCTGACAGAATGCCCCAGCAGTTTTATGCTGCTGGGGCACCCTTTATTTTTCGTCTGTTTCCGCTTCCGCCCAGGTGACGGCAGTGACGGTGTTTTCCGCCTCCTCCATCACGTAGGCAATGCGCAGATGGGCAGGCAGCGCCTCGCCGGAGGCGGGCAGCAGCACGGTGATCTCCTGGCCGGGAGCGAAGCCGCTGTCGCCGGGGTCGTCCACGGTGCAGCGTAGAATAACACCGGCGGTGTCCGCCGTCTCCCCGGCGTCGTTGGCGGCAGCCTGCTCCAGCACGGTGACGGTCATCTCCGGGGCGCGCGCGCCCTTTGCCGCCATCACCATGGGCACATCAGCGGCGCTGCCGCTGTAAACGGCCGCCTCCTCCATCTGCGCGGCAGTCTCCGGGGCGGCTTCCCTGGTGACGGTGAGCCTCCACGCACCGGCGGCCAGCACCAGGGCCAGGCAGGCGGCAGCGGCAACGAGGGGCTGCCAGCGGACGCGGCGGCGCTTGGGGATACTTTCCGCATCCTCGATGTATTTTTCATCCACGTAATTCAGGGATTCCAGCATTTCCTTTCCGTTCACGGCCTGATTCCCTCCTTTTCAAGAAATAGGCGCAGGGCATTGCGGGTGCGCATCAGCTTGGTTTTCACGTTGCTCTGGCCCAGTCCGAACCGCTGGGCGATCTCGGCAATGCTCTCGGCATACCAGTAGCGGTGCATGAAAACTCTGCGGTTCTCGTCGCTGAGGGTGCCCAGGAATTCATTCATCAGCGCCCCCAGCTCCTGGGACTGTATCTGCATCTCCCGGGACACGTCCGGGATGCAGTTTTCCATCTCGGCGGACAGCTCCACCAGCTCCGCCTTGCGCTTGGCGGCGTTGTTCCAGTCCAGCTTGCCCATGGAGAGAAAGCGGCAGATCTTTGCCAGATACGCATAGAAAAAAGCGGGCCGGGTGGGCGGGATATTCTCCCATGCCTTCATATAGGTATCGCTGACGCTTTCCTCGGCGTCCTCCCGGTTCCACAAAATCCGATAGGACAGGTTATACAGCTTGCCGCCGTAGGCCGCCTCCGTCTGCCGGATGGCGTCCTCGTCCCGGCTGAAATACAGATCGATGATCTGTCCGTCCTCCATCTTGGCACCTCCTGATTGCCCTCACCCTTTAGGTGGGAATTTCACTCAAATTGGTCGCATTATTGTTTAGGCAACACCGCACAATTTGGCAAGAAGCCCCAGCCTGGATTTTTGGCTCAATTCAAAGTTTGGAAAACGAAGGAATACTGTATGTACCCGCAAGGGGTATGCCGCATCCGTAAGCCAGCTTACGCTGGCAACGGCTGCGCAATATTTCTCGTTTTTCAAACTGAAGATGTGGGGCAATAAGACGGCTGCGGCTCGCAGACACAATTGCGCGGTGTTGCCTTTACAGAAATCGGGGGCCATCCCGGCAGGGACGGCCCCTCTGATCATTCTTCCAGGATCACCGGGCAATGGACGTTCACTGCCTGGCGGATATAGGCGGCGGCGGCCTCCGGCTTCAGCTGCTGCTGCTCGCCGGTGGCCATATTCTTCACGGAGCACACGCCCTGGCTGATCTCGTCCTCGCCCAGCAGCACGGCGAAAGGGACGCCCAGCTTGTTGGCGTAGGCCATCTTCTGCTTGAATTTCTTCTGCTCACTGTACAGCTGCACCCGCAGCCCGGCAGCGCGCAGGGTCTCCGCCAGGGCAATGGCAGGGGCGGCGCTCTCGGTCATGGGCAGCACCAGGGCGTCCGCCGGGGCGCTGGGCAGCTGAGGATTCAGCAGCCCCTGCTCATCCAGCACGTAGAACAGCCGGGTCAGGCCGATGGAGATGCCCACGCCGGGCAGATCCTTCTCGATGTAGTAGCCCGCCAGATTGTCATACCGGCCGCCGGAGCAGACGGAGCCAATCTCCGGGTGATCCAGCAGGGTGGTCTCGTATACCGTGCCGGTGTAGTAATCCAGGCCCCGGGCAATGGTCAAGTCAACGGCGAAATTCGCCTCCGGCACGCCAAAGGCGGCCAGGTTGGCGGTGACGGTTTTCAGCTCGCTCAGGCCCCGGTCAAACATTTCGTTCCGCCCGGCGTAGCCCTCCAGGGCCTGGATCACCTGGGCGTTGGTGCCCCGGATGGCGATAAAGGCCAGAATCTCCCCGGCCTGGGCTTCCTCCAGGCCGCAGTCCTCCGTCAGGATGACCTTCACCTTCTCCGCGCCTATCTTATCCAGCTTGTCCACGGTGCGCATGATCTCGCCGGAGCGCTCGCTCAGGCCCAGCATGGCATAGAAGCCGTTCAGAATTTTGCGGTTGTTCACCCGAATCTGGAACCGGCTCAGGCCGAAGCCCCGGAACACCTTGTAGATGATGGCGGGGATCTCCGCCTCGTTCAGGATGTCCAGCTTGCCATCGCCGATGATATCAATATCCGCCTGGTAAAACTCCCGGAAGCGGCCCCGCTGGGCGCGCTCGCCCCGGTAGACCTTGCTGATCTGGAAGCGGCGGAAGGGGAAGGCCAGCTCATTATAGTGCAGGGCCACATATTTGGCCAGGGGCACCGTCAGGTCAAACCGCAGGGCCAGGTCGCTGTCGCCCTTCTGGAAGCGGTAAATCTGCTTCTCGGTCTCGCCGCCGCCCTTGGCCAGCAAAATCTGGGCGTCCTCAATGGCGGGGGTGTCCAGGGGCGCGAAGCCATAGGAGGCGTAGGTGCGGCGCAGGATCTCCGCCATTGCTTCAAACTGGATCTGCTTGTCCGGCAGCAGCTCCATAAAGCCGGACAGCGTCCGGGGCTTGATAATTTCCATAAAAATTTCCTTTCATGTACAAAATCCGCCCGCCGGAAAAGGTGGGCGGATCGTATGGCCTATCGTGTCAGAAGCGGGTCTTGGTGTGCAGCATTTCACGCCAATCCAGGTCGCCGCGCTGCAGGCCCATGATGAACATTTCGGCGCTGGCCAGATTGGTAGCGATGGGCACATTGTGCCTGTCGCAGTGGCGGATGGTCTCGATCATCTGGCTGTCGTCCCAGGGGTCGGTGGTGTTGGGGTCGGTGAACAGCAGCACCAGGTCGATCTCATTGTAGGCGATGCGGGCATTGATCTGCTGGTGGCCGCCCTGCTTATGAGACAGCAGCAGGGTAATGGGCAGGCCGGTATTGTCGGCGATCAGGCGGCCGGTGGTGGCGGTGGCAAACAGATTGTGCTTCATCAGCACGCTCTTGTAGGCGGTGCAGAACTGAACCATCAGCTCTTTCTTCTTGTCGTGCGCCAGGAAAGCAATATTCACAGCAGTCACTCCTTTGTTTATATCAGCTCCCGGCAACCGGGAGGCATAGTTCTTGGCTCTCCCATTGGGGGAGCTGGCAGCCCGCAAGGGCTGACTTAGCGATGCGCAGGCGCCATGCAAGCGAGCAACCGCCGCCCGGCGGCTCTTAGCGAGTCGCAGAGGGAGTGTTGTTCGTTGAATGGTAACAGCTCAAAACTACCAACTGCACCCCCTTTGCCGCTTTGCGGCACGAAACAGAGGTATGATTGCCACCGGCAATCATCACCATCTTGATTCGCTGCACGAAGCACCACCCCCAGAGGGGGCAGCAAGTGTGGCTTTAATCAGCGCCAGGGGAAGGGCTTGTAGAGGCCCTGGAGTCTGGCGGCGATCCGGCGGAAATCCCGGGCGGCCTCACACCGGCCGGAATACTTCAGCAGCGGCTGGCCAAAGGCGGCAGCCAGGGTCACATGGGGGTCCTCCAGCACGATGCCCAGCAGCGGCAGCCCGGCGGTATCCATCACGTCGTCAATGGTCATGCGCACGGTGGAGAGCATGCCCCGATCCACCCGGTTGACAATCAGGCGGACGTTCTGCTTGCCGGAAAGCTCCAGCAGCTCCCCCACCCGGGCGGCATCCCGCACGGCGGCAGGGCCGGGGCCGGTGACCAGCAGGAAGCGGTCCGCCGCGGCGCACACCAGGCGAAAGCCAGCGTCCACCCCCGCCGGGGCATCCAGGAAAATATAGTCGTACCGCTCCCGCGCCTGGCGAAAAAGCCGGATAAAGGGGTCGGTATCGATGTCCTCCGGGCTGCGGTTCACGGGCGCGGTGAGAAAGGACAGCGTGGGATAGGCACTGTGCCGGGGGGCGTTTTCCAGCTCGTAGCCGAACTCCGCCACATCCAGAAACGAAAGGCTTCCGCTTTCGGACATGCCCAGGGAAATATCCAGGTTGCGCAGGCCCACGTCACAGTCGACACACAGGACCTTCTTCCCGGACTCTGCCAGGGCGGTGGCGATACCGGCGCAGACGGAGGTTTTCCCGGTGCCGCCCTTGCCGGAAACAACAGCGATCAATTCCCCCAAAGCCATCGCGCCTCCCCGTAGTTTTCTCCATTATAAAGCAATAACGCACAAAAATCAATAGTAAAATCCGGGTTTAAAAAAGATTTTTCATCATTTTGCACGAAACATTCCGTCCGTCCCGAAACATTGCGAACCAACAGCGGATTTTTTATCGGAAACAGGACTACATTGTGCAAAAAGGGGTTGCACCCCGGTGGAAACTGAGCTATAATTCAGATGTAAATACGGGCGAAAGCCCTGATATAATGGAGGATGATTCCCATGTTCACATCTATGATCGAAACGCTGAAGGCGAATCCCCGCAAGATCGTCTTTACCGAGGGCAGCGATGCCCGTATTCTGGAGGCAACCTCCCGCCTGGTGGAGGGCGGCTTCCTCACCCCCGTGCTGCTGGGCAAGGTGGACGAGGTGAAGGCTGCCGCTGCCAAGGGCGGCTTCAACATCGAGGGTGTTGAGATCCTCGATCCCGAGACCTACGAGGGCATGGACGAGATGGTGGATACCATGGTCGCCCTGCGCAAGGGCAAGATGAGCCCCGACGAGTGCCGCGCGGCGCTGCACAAGGGCAACTATTTCGGCACCATGCTGGTCAAGCAGGGCAAGGTGGACTGCCTGCTGGGCGGCGCGACCTACTCCACCGCCGATACCGTCCGTCCCGCGCTCCAGCTGGTCAAGACCAAGCCCGGCGCGCATCTGGTCTCCTCCTGCTTCATCATGGTGCGGGGCGACGAGAAGCTGGCCATGGGCGACTGCGCCATCAACATCAGCTATGAGGACTCCGTGGACAAGGAGGGCAATGTGACCCTGCCCGCCGCCCAGAAACTGGCCGAGGTGGCCATCGAGACCGCCAAGACCGCCAAGGTATTCGGCATTGACCCCAAGGTCGCCATGCTGAGCTTCTCCACCAACGGCTCCGGCAAGGGCAGCACCGTCAAGCTGAGCCACGACGCCACCGCTATCGCCAAGGAGATGGCTCCCGACCTGATGATCGACGGCGAAATGCAGTTCGACGCTGCCGTCGCTCCCGAGGTCGGCCAGCTGAAGTTCCCCGGCTCCAAGGTGGCAGGCTACGCCAACACCTTCATCTTCCCCAACATCGAGGCCGGCAACATCGGCTACAAGATCGCTCAGCGTCTGGGCGGCTTTGAGAGCTACGGCCCCATCCTGCAGGGTCTGGCCGCCCCCATCAACGACCTGTCCCGCGGCTGCAACGCGGAAGAGGTCTACAAGATGGCCATCATCACCGCTGCAATGGCATAAGCAAACCGGGCGTGCCGCTTTCCCGCGGCACGCCCAAATAATACCCTACCCGGCGGATCACTGCGCCTGTAAGACAATTCGATATGAAACCGGCGTGACCTTCGCGGTCACGCCGGTTCGCTATTCTACGGGGAAGCATCCCCTCACGCCGAAATTTACCGCGCTTACATCAGAGGCTCCAGGCCCAGGACGGGGTGGCCCTTTTCGGTCAGCCAGTTCAGAAGCTCCTCGCCGTCGGTGGTGATGGTCTCGTCGGCCACCATGTCGCAGAAGTTGTCGATGCCGTACAGTTCCTTGGCGGTCTTGTTCAGCCGGTCGGCCACATCATCCTTCAGTTCCTTGGGCATCCAGACGATGCGCTCAATGCCGCCCTCGGCGGAGATGAACTTCTTGGAGGAGATGAAGTGACGGCCATGGCCCATGTAGCCGGGGGTCTGGACACCGCCGCCGGTGCAGGAGGCCAACTCGCCGAAGGTCATGCCCACGGGGGTCATGCCCTTGAATTCCCGGTTGACCACGATGACGCCCATGGACATGGGCTCAATGCCGCAGATGCATTCGAAGCAGCCGCAGGAGGTCATGGGATCCTCCAGCAGGGAGTACAGGGTCACGTTCTCCACCGCGCCATGGGTGGCCTCGGCGACGGCAGCGTTGACGGAATCATAGCGGCCCAGGCGCTCGTCGGTGCAGCCTTCCTTGAAGATGGGCTGGCAGGGGCCGTTGGGGTTCAGCTCATTGGTGGCCTTGGCATCCAGCCAAGACACCGCGCCGCACAGGCCCAGACGCTCGGGGGTGACCACGCAGCAGTGGGCGGGGGCAAAGGACTGGCACAGGATGCAGGTGTAGTAGCGGTCCACGGCCTCGTCGGTCATGGAAGCCAGGCGGTCGTCGCGGGCGTCATAGCGGGGCATTGCCACCTCGTCGCGGAACTTGGCAGCCTCCGCCGCATCGGTGATGATGGTGACCTGGCACTTATCCACCACGGCGTCAAACTCGTTCATGATCATGACGTACAGCACTTCGGCGAAGTCCTTGATGCGCAGGCCGGCCTCAAAGGCGGCGTTGCTCACGCGGACCCGGACCTGGTTGCGCTGGCCGGTGTGCATGACACCTTCCATGTAGTTGAACCAGGAGTGGAACTTCCGCTCGATGACGGACTCGAAGTCGGTCTGCATCTTCTTACCGGCGACCTCCACGAAGGTGGCCAGAGCCAGATCCTTCTCCTGATCGAAGTCGGGTCCGATGATGGTGATCTTGTGGTCCTCCACCTCGTTCATTTCCCGCATCAGCACCAGCTCGGCGGTGGGGTTCTTGGCGGACCAGCACTCATTGTGCATATCGGCCTTACGGATGATCTCGCCCTCGAAGGCGGCGGCGAAGGCCACGGGGATGGGCAGCTCGGTGGTCTTGATCTTGATGCCCCGCAGCTCCAGGGACTTCTTCACGGTCTCGGCATGGTCGCATACGGACTCCAGCGCGCCGGGCACCTGGTTCTCACCCAGGTCGATGTCCACCACCACGGGGAATCCCAGGGCGATGGCGCCTGCACCGGCGGAGACCACCACGGCGTCAATGGCGCCGAAGGTATTCACAAAAGCGGGAACACGGTTCTTGGTGTAGTCCAGCAGGCCCGCCAGGTCGCCGGGCTGGATGTTGCCGAAGATCAGTGCGGCACGGATGGCCACGGTGACCACGTGGATCACGGCGGTGACATCATGGCCCAGGGGGATCACGCGCAGCTCCAGGCCCATCTTTACGCCGCCCTCGGCGCACTGCTCGATGCAGTCGCCCACCAGGAAGGTCAGCAGGCCCTTGGACTGGTAATCCTTGACCACCTTCACCACGTCGGCGGCATTGTCCGCCTTGCCCAGCACCACGGCCACGCCGGGGATATCGCCGGTGACCAGGGGCACGCCCAGGGAGCGGATGACGGGATCGGGCACAAAGCCGATACCGGCCTCGTTCTCATAGGGGTTGCCGCCCTCCACATATTTCAGTCCCTCGATGATCTCCGCGCCCACGGCGGTGGCAAGGCCCGCGTTCAGCGCCTGGCCCAGATCCTCCTGATTGGTAATCAGGCTCTTCAGTACGCCCACGCAGGCGGGCAGGTCGCCCAGAGTCTTGACCTTCACACCGGTGGCAGCGTAGATGGTGGGGAAGAAGTAAGCGGTATCGGGGAATGCAATTTCCTTGTCTGCGCCGTATTTGGCAATGGCATTGTTCACGGCGCCCTCGGTCAGCCCCGCAACAGCATTGGAGCCGCCATAGATCAAGTCGGTTAATACACTCATGGATGATTCCTCCTAAAAATGGATGTGATATGCGCTTCAAGCCACTTCGGCGCAGGTTTTCAAGAAGTGGATTGTGAAAGGGAAACAAGTCAAGCGCCCTTGGCTCCCCCCTTGGGGGAGCTGGCAGCCCATAAGGGCTGACTTAGCGATGCGCAGGCGCCATGCAAGCGAGCAACCGCCGCTAGGCGGCTCTTAGCGAGTCGCAG
>ERZ857629.1099-NODE-1099-length-32090-cov-5.106477_pt1 | contig 32090 bp, 40 predicted proteins | sample MGYA00519700_ERZ857629 | MGnify/ENA primary metagenome ERZ857629 (study PRJEB31778, sample SAMEA3449351) | human gut metagenome | biome: human gut; feature: human-associated habitat; material: faeces | place: United Kingdom | collected 2010/2012 ... | reverse complement strand
TTGAGATTTTGTCGAGGAATTGCGATTTAAGATTGCCAATCATGACCTCAGTGCTTTCTTCGAGGTCTGTCTTTACGTTGTTGCCAAATTCTTCAGCTAATTTTTCGTTACTCCCAATGAGCTCCTTCATGTATTTGATGAGCTGTTGTGTTGTAGCGTCGTTATAGTCGTCGCCTTTGCCTTTAGCGTCTCGATATAGCTGTAACATGTTCCGAGTTTGCTGCAAGCTGCTGCGTCTCAGATTAAAATCATCAAACTGTTGACGCATTCTTGAAACATTCTCGTCTCCGCCAAAGACTTTGATTTTCTTGAAGTTGTCGAATAACTTGTTTATCTCTTCAACGCTATCTTCATCGGGTGTGAAGCGAACGCCCATGTCAATATGAAAATCTTCCATTATTCGACCTCCTTGTGTTTATTTTGTGGACTCGCTGAGAATTGAACTCAAGTCTTGTAAGTTTTGACATATAGCATTACTTGCAATCGACACCATTTCAAGTCCATAATAGAGACGTTATTTAACGCCTCCAAGTTTGTTCGCCCACTTTTCAGTGTAAAACGCATAATATGAGATATTGTGTTTTTGTCTATACTTTTCGAAGCAACCACACCAAATGAGTGACGGTAACCCAATTACGAATAAGAACAACGGTCCAAGTATCAAGCTCTGAATACAATGCCCAAACTCATGTTTAAGCGTGTTTTCGCCAGGAGTATGAAAGCAAAGAATGAATGCACCAAGTGAAACTGCTCCTTGTAGTTGAGACCCCAACACTATCGAAACACTCGCTTTTCTGTACCAGCCATAATCTGTGATTTTACTTGACACAATGAGCCAGAGCATTGCTCCGACAAATGTTTGTAAAATTCCCCATGTGCATTGTATAAACCAGAATAAAAACTTTTTCATGCAACGTTCCTTTTCATATTACTCTTGAAGTCACCAGTTAACTTCTGAGACACAAGATTTAAAATAAATAAATTTATATTACAAAACCTACGAAGTGTCTCAGAAGTTAACCTGTGAAATTGTGTGTTATTTGCGAATACTTTTATGAATTGAATTTTTGTTATAGGCATTCACAGTATATATCTCATATAAGTCAAGTGCCTCCCAGCAAGTGTATGTGTTCTTAAGCTCAGCAAGTGTTGTGAACTTACTGCTTACGAGTGCATACACGATTGAGTCAACTCGTTGTGTCCTCAGCAAATCAATATCTCCGTCGACAGGCATGCTTGGTGCAAGACTTTCTATTCGACGGACTTCTCGAAAAAAGGTGTCAAGAACTCCTTCATGAAGAACTCGATGAGAAGCTGAACACCTGTGAAGTCGTCCTGAATTCCGTCAGGCAAATACACGTTTGCATTCTCTTGTTTGACCGGCAGCCACTTTTCACCAGCCTGAACTTCAATGCGTTCAAGCACATCAGTGAAAAACTGCTTAGCGCCCGCAACGCTCTTCATATCTGATGCTGAGCGTAATGCGAGTGCCTCGATTGCGTTCATCTTACGAATGCGATAAATGTTGTCTTTGTATTCGAAAGTTTTTTGCTCCATCGTTGTTATATCTCCTTAGTAAGTTCATTTTCCAGTTTGTTGATTTCATCACGAACTTTTGCTCGAGAGTCGTGATAAGCTTTCATTTCTTCATTTGTATAAGGCGCGTTTAAGCCTTGCATAGACGCTTCAAACTGTTTTATTAATTTCCAATCGCCAATAGTAGACGATTGCGCCGAGAGCATATTTTTAAGCTCAGAAATACGAGTCTTGATGCGTTCAATTTTCTCACGTTTGTTCATATTTATTTCTCCTTAAGATTGTCAATTAGCCAATTATAAAGCGAGGACGAACGCCAATGCCTTCAGACACGTGGATGTTCTCGTACATCGGTGCGCCTTGAAAATCAACAGCACAGAAGTGGTTGTCGCATGCGACATTACGTAGCCAATAACCGATAATACCGCTTTCCTTTACTATAATCTTCGATGGGTTCAATCTAAATAAAGGAAGCTGACCATAACAGCTCATACCATTTTCATAACCTGAACTCGAATAAGACATATAGCCAAACACTTCAGTCTCCGATAACAAGTTCGCCTTTGACGCTGTCCATGTACATGCGTTTGATGCACCTGTTAAGTCCGGTCTTAGACAGTTCTTTGCATTGTCATCGACATGGCTCGTAAGATACTCATAAACATTCAACACATGGTCCACTCCAATAAATTCTTCAAGCGCAGTTGCCCAGAAAGGAAGGAATACCTTGAACATATCTGTATCGACGTAGCCCTCTATGATAGTTATGTCACTCATCTGTTGTATTTCCAAACAGTCATCCGGAATAATAATAGCATGATGACTGTTCATTCCGTTTTCTCCGTCATACGTCTTATAGAATGTATCAAAGCCAGCAATTCGCATGACGTGTGTTCCAGAAAGATCGACTTCAAAGTAATCGCCTACAAAGAGGTCATCAAACGTTCCACTCGAAATTCGTTCCCATAAACTGCCGTCCGTCAAATACGAAGAGATGTCCTTTTCACGATAGATACTATTGTGAAAACCAGCATTCGAAATTTCAGGAACAGATAACTTATTACCATCTAAAATAATGCCATTAGTTGTTTTCATATTCTTACCTCCTTATTATTTTATCACCACTCGCATTGAAACGTCCACATTCGAGTAAAGTGTTATGTTTCCGCTCGTGTCTATACGCGGTGAGTTGTATGTTTCCTCGTCATTCACGTATGTGTGTACACTCGGATAAGCGCCTTTGCCGTGTGTTGTAGCTGGGATTGAATAACTGTAATTACCGTCACTCCAAGTCCACGAACTTATCTCTAAGGTGACAACATACGGCGTGCTTGTTTCGAGCCCGTATTCATTGATTACGCCGTTCACATTTCCGAAGAGTCTGGGCTTTCCGTCAATGACTCCAAAAGCGAAATTGCCACTCGGCAAAGTAGTCTTCGTAGGTATTGTGCCTGAAGTGATGTATTTAAGATTTGATGTCAATTCAAATGCAGCCATACATCGACCTCCTTATTAGATAACGTCAATTTTCAAAACAACGTCGGCTCTAATGCCAGTGCTGTCCACGATAATGCCTTGACCAGCTTTCGCGCTTACAGCACCGTTCGAAATACTTAAGCCGTTCCCAAAGCTCGCAATACCTTTTTCACTCGCTGACGCAATAGGCAAGTTTGCAGCAGGCACAACGCCCGAAATATCTGTCGCTGCAACGATTGTATCCTTGAACGCAAGACCTTTCAAATCGTCGAACCATTTGGCGATTTTGCCAAGTGACGTTGGCAATGTTTCGCCTGTCGCAATATTCGTCCGTGTTGTTGCAGTAGTGAATGTGCTCGTTATGTCTGCGCCTGTAAGAATGACTGCGCCTGTTTTACCGTTCACACTCAACACACTGTCTGTCGGAGTAAGGAGCTCCTTCCAGTTCTTAAGTGTTGAAGCAGGTTGAGCCTGCAAAACGAAAGATTTATTTATGTCAGTTCGAATTGCGATATCACCTTTTTGTGCGTTCAATGCAAGCATTGCAGTTTGGCTGTTTACAACGAATGTGTCTGTAATAGCAACTGCAGGAATAACGCTCTCAACAAGCATGCCGTTTGCATCCAACACAGGCACGTTGCCTGCTGCTGCGCCTACGTCCTTTGCCGCAGCAGTTCCAAGATTGTCTGTTATATCCTTCTTTGCTGATGCGATAGCGTCTGTCACAGCTTTTTGAGACATGACAAGATTCGTAGCCGTACCTGTCTGCTGAACGATTATTACAGTGTGCGAGCCTTTTTCGACAAGGTCCTCAACGGTGCCATTGTAATTGCCCCAAATAGAGACACGACCACCGACAACACCAAAAGCCATATAGCCGACAGGAAGTTCTGTTGGTAAAGGTTTATCCTCTCTGTCTTTAATCAGTTTTAGGTTGGTAATAAGTTCCAATGAAGCCATGTTATTCTCCTTTTTTTTTTTTTTTTTTTTTTTTTTTTTTTTTTTTTTTTTTTTTTGCCCCCTCCCCCATGATTGAGGTTTGAGCAGATTTTAGATTATTGTAATGACGAGCTTAGGATTTGCGATAGCATATTCGAGAGTGGCGACTCTCTCATTCGTTGAGCGCAACTGAGCTTGTGTTGCGTAAGCCGGGTTTAGTGGAATTTTTTCGCCTGTATCAACCCACTTAGCATTCATAAATTTCCATCGAGTTCCTGTCTCATAAACATCTGCATAATCACCGTCATACGCAGAGATTTTGCCCAAATCAGTCGACTTTTCGAACCCGCCTTTGAACGAACTATCTGAACGAATTAGTATTGACGCAACATTCGTATTAAACTTCGGAGGCTGTTTTAACGAAGCAGCAAACGAATTAACTCTGCATATTGTCGCCGCAAACTCCTTAGCCACTTAATGGGTTCTCCTTTTTAAGTATTGTCAAGCTTGCACTCCTTATGACGGTGTAAGGCGTCGCATCGTCATTGAATTTTATCGTAATATCATACGAACAAGTGCAGGGCGTGAATGTCTTAGTCAACTCTGAGTTGAGTATGAGCGAAAAGATATTATCTGCAAGCTGACTGAGTGACTCCTGAACCTTAAGCCGAGAGCAAGTGAAAATCACAGAATTCACGTTATCAAGTGCAGTGCCGTCACTGTTCGTGATGTTGAACAGATATGAACCATAGTCGCCTTGAACAAGCGTAATGCCGTAGTCATTAGTCGTTGGCAATTCACATTTGCATATCATTTGCTCTCACCTCCTTTTGCTTAATATATGAGCACCTTCATTGCAACCTGAATGTTCGAATAAAGAGTGACATCGCCAGTTGTCCAGTCAATCTTAGGCGAATTGTAAGTCTCTTCATCGTTCACGTATGTGTGTACTCGCGGTCGTATCCCACGCTTGTGTGTTGCCGCGTCTATTGTATAAGTATAAGTGCCGGCAGAACTGTTCCATGAACTCGTTTCTAAGTCGACCTCATAATACCCTTGCAAATTTTTGATGTTCGTCTCAGCAGCAGTCATCTTAATCTCAAGCGTTCCGACTCTTGTCGTCAGTGTTGATGTCCCACCGCTTAAACCTGCAATCTCATCGTCAATTTCATTAAGTCGTATTTCATGCGTATCAATCGAGTTCTTATTAGTTGTGACCTGATTTTGCAGATTCGTGATTTTCCCGTTTACAGCTTCTTCTCGTGTGTCAGTGTAGCGCTTAGCATTCGCCAACACTGTTGCATCGAGCTGATCGATTGCGGCCTTGATTGCGTTTTTGATTTGTGTGACAGTTGAGACCAAGCTCAGTCCATCAGGGAGTGTCTTGATGTCATCACACATTTGCATAAGTCCGGCAACGACGACATTCGCTTGTCTTAACGCAGAGTTGACTCGTAACGCACTTGCAGGGTCGCCAGCTTTGAAGCCGTCAATCCTTTGCAAATCTTTTGCAAACACATCTGCAGATTGAACTTGTTTTACCGGTGAGTCAACCCACGGTTTAAAGTTATTCGCCATTGTCGTTCACTCCTTATGTAAGAGCAAAGATATTTAGTCTTTGCCCACTAAATCGCTAAGTGAGAGCGTCTTTTTCTTGCTCTCGCTCTTAGGTGCATCGTCAACCTCGATATCAGGCATTTTGAACTCCCGTTTTGCCTCAGTCGCAGTGTTGAGCGATACACGCTCTTCGTCGTTGAGTTCGCTCTCAGCGACCTCGCTTATCGAACCGATTGTTAAAATCTTGTCGTTCGCAAGCGCCTTGACGCTCGGCCAGTTCGTGATTTCGGCCGGGTATCTGTGTACGCCCTCACGAATGAGCACTTGATGTTTCGGCCATTCTGGATTGACCTTGAGCCTGTCTGCAACGTGTGCGTCCGGATTCGTTACGTCCTTGTTCTGCAGACCTGTCGTCGCCTTAATTGTGATGCTCGACTGAATTTGCACAAATTTTGCCATTGTTGTGTTCTCCTTTTTAATTCTTATTTATCTCAATCAACATCGTCGTTTGATATCATGTAAACTCGCAACACTTCGCCTGTCAAGAAGCGACAAAAATGTTCTTTGCTTGCTAGTGCTCGATAAAGCTCTACGTTTATTCGATTGACGTTCGAGCGTGTGACCTCTTGTCCCATAAACTTGAGAATATCACGAACATTGTCAAACATATATTTGAGCTCTTCATCTGTCTTGTCGTAAAAGACGAGAAAGTAACGACCTTTGTAGAGCAATCGTGTATTTTGTTGAGTGCTCAGTTTGGCCACAGTGTTGCTACTCTCCTATCTTAATATTCTCCAACTCTTCTTCGAACTTGTTATCAAGTTTCTTGATTTCGTCCTCCGTAAGTCCGAAGTCGATTTCGCCATTGTTGACGTATTTTTGAAGCGCTTTCGCTATAAGTATAGGTGTGAGTACACCCGTGTCTTGAAGCTTAGCGCATAAGTCGACGAATTTGTTGAGTCCCTCAATTCTGTCCTCGTCTTGTTTTTTGACAAGAAGAGAGTCGAACGTGAACTCAACTTTTTCATCTATGTCCTCGAGCTGAAAAAGAATTCCTAAGAACTTTTCGTATACTGGTCTTAGATAACTCTCACAACGCCCGTTTATTGTCTCATCATATCTCTCAAGTGCGTCAGTGTCGTTTGAGAAGCCTTGCTTCAAATCACCAAACAACACTCCTTGCATCTCAACAGCTGCGCTTATCTGCCACATGTTCTGTTCAAGTAAATCCGAAAGTCCTGTGAGACCAGCGAAGCCATGCTCCTGATATTCGTCCTCTCTATCTAAGAACGTTAAACTGTTGAAATTGCGTCCCCAGTTCACCATCTCGAGGCGTTTTCTTAACTGCTCTTCGTTCTCAGCGTCTTGACCCATGAAAATGCCGCGCATACCAGCCATTTTAATGACCTCAATGAGCGACTTATCTATGAGTGATTGAACACTATTCTTAAGCTTTTCATCTCTGCTCAATTCTCCCAGAATATGCGCGCCTTCAGCATAACCCCAACCTTGAAGCTGCCCGTTCTTGATGAGCTTAGGTGCTGTTCTGTGTTCATATCTCAACACAAAATCGTGATGTAACGTTTTAGTGACGCCATCTGCGAACGTCACCTCGTAAGACTTAGGCTTCCCATAATCAATAGATTTCATGTCCTCAACTATTTCAGATGAAGGAGCGACGCCATACCATCTGTCAACGACATAAAATCTCATCGTCTTCGCCTGACGAGCTTTCTCTATATTCATGGGAAGTTTATAATCGTCATCTGTGAAGTTATCAAACAACACACACGCTATCGAGCCGCCGAAAAGCGCGCCCCATTGTAAGAGATTTATGAAATCTGTGCGCTTTGCTTGAAGCTTGCGCATTACATTTTTGAACTTAGGGTTCGAGCCTGCGAGTGTGATGCCTGCACGTATCATGTCCTGTGAAGGCTTGTCTATCGTGCGTCTGAACACCCAAGAGTCGTTATATAAAGCGAGCCACAGCCACCAGTTGAGCGTGTTGTTGTCAAACCCGTATGTTGAGAACTTAGCACTCTCATCTTCCGAGCCAATCGACAAAAGAGAGTTTCCGTATGAGTCTTTCATAGGAATACTCTCTTTCGCACTCTCTCTGATTTTGTCTGCAGTGTCGTTAATTCTGTGTTCGAAGTCGTTACCTGCCCCAAGATTTTGTGCTTGAGCCATGAGCTTGAGCATTTCATCTTGCAGTCCGGACATATAGCTACCTCCTAAACCTTACTTCCTATAATTATTATATCATATTCTAACACAAATGTAAACCCTTTTGAAGCACTTTTTTAAAAAAAATTTTCTATGTACATACACGTTACACGAAGATTTATTGAAATCGTGTATCATGTACGTAACACATGCGTGCAAGCAATTTTTTAAGCTTCACTCAAAATTTGGGCTTCCCTATGAGAAGCTTAAAACGTTCTCGATGCTCATTTTTTAACCTTTTAAACTTTTTTTAATATTTATATATATATTCCCCTATTTATACCCTCTATATTATATATTATTTTTTCTTAAAAGGTTAAAAAAATAGAAGACGCGCGGGCCGAAAAGTAGCTAGTTATTTTGGAAAGTAAACTAAACGTTTTAAGCTTCCTTTTAAGGTGCCGTTTTTGCTACCTCAAAGCTTAAAAAATATATCGCTTTTGAGCAGTCATTTTTTAACTTTAAGGTCTTTTACAGAAGCTTAAAACGAACCTTAAAACAAAGCTTAAAATCTTATTTTTTAATTTGTAAAATGTATATAAAAGTAGTTTACAAGCTTAAAAATTTATGATATAATATAATCAAGATAAGTTTAAGGAGGACTCGCTATGAGTAAAATGTCAGACAGTCTCAAGTCGATTAGTGAAAAGCTTGATACCGAAAAGTTGCTTGCGAGAGCATTGCATGAGTGGCAGCCAGTGTTGGCGAACGACATCAACGTGTTTTCGTGTGAGCATGGCTTTCTCGCTAAGAGATTTAACGAGATAAACTTCCAGTTCTGTGCAGAGAAAGAAGCACAGCAAATTGTGAAAGATAATTTGTACGCAATTTTGCGTTACAAGTACTTTACCGTTCGTTCCGATGATATTGACGAGCGCATTGATAGAATTATTGGTTCATTCTGTCGTAACCTCGCTACAACGCTTCCGCGTATCACATTCGATGAGAATATCGCAAAGAGTGAGGGACTTAAATACGCGCAGTATTTGCCTGACGGTTGTGTTGCATTCTCGAACGGTGTGTATGATTTTCGTAAAAACGAATGGTTCTTCATGTATGACACGACGTACATCAAACAAGTATCAAATATTATGTACACGTACGATACGATGTACATTATTCAGTGGTATCTCAACTATCACTTTGAGCCATTACCTATAGATGTAATGAATGATGACGTTGATAATCTCATTGAATGCTTGAAGATTATAAATGAAGAGAACCGCATGTTTGCGTTTGAACTTATTTATAATATGAGTCACAATAATATTGATGAGTTCGATCGTCAAAAGTTTGTGCATTTGTGTGAGATTTTAGGCTATACATGTTTACAGAATTTTGCTCAATATTTTGTGCTCTTCATAGGCGCAGGACAAAACGGCAAGAACTCATTGTTTGATGGGTGCTTTACCAATAGATTAGTTCCAAGACCTGCTTCGATTGACTTCGACACAATTGAGAAAGACAGGTTCGTAACCGGTTCACTTGCAAACAAGTCGCACAATATCTTTTTGGAAACGTCTGCGAAAAAATACACCGAGTCGAAAGTCATTAAAGCTTTAACCGGTTCGATGTATCAATCAATTGAGAACAAAAATGAGCCTCGTTATTCAGGCATTATAAACTGCAAGTATATTTTCGCAGGTAACGACAAAGACAACATCAAATTTTCTGATACGACAATGGGCTTCTTACGTCGTATCAATATGATTGACATCTTTTATACATGGGACTACAATAAAGACTTCTTACGAAAAGGTGATTATTATGACACTTCATTCAGTGACTCATTGAAAGAGCTCAAAGATGATGTGACGAATACAACAATTTTTGTGTATCTTGCTATGTACGGCATTGCACATGCGACTACAAGCTTTACTCAATACTTCAGATTTACTGTGAATGACTGGGACTATTCTTACACCGATGTCAATCTTGATGTTCAGACTCAATTGAGTGCAATAAAAATTGACGAGCTCATGACATTCGTTGCAAAGTCTGACGAGAATAAAAAATTATTCGAGTCTTCGTTCTTCACAACTTCTCCAAGAGCAAGAATTTGCGCTTCGCCTGAAGCCAAGATGTTGGGACTTACGTCTGCAGATGCATTTATTGCGAACAATATTGCGATTGACGACGGTGAAGTGCAAGATTCTGGCAATACGAAAGACTTCTTCTTAAACAACCAATTATTTGTATCGATACGCTTTTTGCAATTGTATCTTGGCAACACAGAGACGCCGATGTCATTCACTCAGATCGTCAAAAAGGCATTCGGCATTTCGTCAATACCATTCACATACGGTAACAAACCCTTTGTCAGAGTCATGACATACAATGGTCGTGAGCTCCGTGTTGTGAGGTGATAAGTATGAGTTTCTTAGATGTCGGTCATCTCATTACATGCGTGTATTGTGGACATCAGTACAAACGACCTGGACGTTATGCATATTGTCCTAACTGCGGTGCAGACCCAGATGAAGAGCTTGTTCAATACTCGAAAGCCGCCGGTTGGTGTGATGTCTGTGACGATGAGAATGCGCGCAAAATATGCAAAGAGACTGGACTTTGTCCGAAAGCGTAAGTAATATGTGCTCGTTTAACTTTTAAGCTTTAAGTTGAAAGTTAAAACTTAAAACTTTTGCAAAATATTTTTTCAAAAGTACCTAAAAGTAGTTTACAAATCGAAATGTTTGTGATATAATATAATCAAGATAAATAAAAGGAGACTCAAAACTATGAAAAACTATATCGTTCATAACATGCTTGCTGAAGTGTGTAATGCTCAGTCCAAGCTCAACTCGCTCATTTTGCGTGAGCATCATGATAAAGAGCTTAACTCATTTATGTTAAACTTTAAGGCGTTGTTGCTTAGCAAAAAATTGCGTGAATTTGCCGAGGATAATGCTGAACTTCTTCGTATCAATCGTCTTGAATCGTTCATGACAACATTAAACACTTATCTGTTCAATCTTGAGCAGTGTATGAACTCAAATAACTTTGATGTAAATGCGTATATGAACACCGTTCAATATTGGCTCGCACGCATTTGCGATATTTGTACCAAACTTGTGATACAAACGAACATGAACACAATTCGTGAAACGCTTTCGAAAGACGATATTGACAAATAAATGCCACATAACATCAATCATTAACTCGTATTATCTGCATCTCTATCATCAAAGGAGGTAAATTATGATAGACATTCCAAGAATCTCAGATTCAATGCGTGAACGGCTAAATAATCTCAAATGGGACGCTCGCTTTATGAGCATTGCGAAGGAGATTGCAACGTGGAGTTCATGCATTCGACCTGGTCGTCAGGTCGGAGCAGTCATTACACGCGATCGCAGAATTCTCACAACAGGCTACAACGGTGCGCCGGCTTATATCAAGACATGTGTTGAGCGTAACGAGTGCATGCGGACAACAAAGCACATTGAGTCAGGCACTTGTCAGGAAGTATGCTATGCGATACACGCCGAACAAAACGCAATTTTGCAGGCAGCAAAGCTTGGCATTTCGATTGAAGGCGCAACTCTTTACTGCACACATCAACCGTGCTCAATATGTGCGAAACAAATTATAAACTCGGGCATTACTCGTGTCGTATATGCCGAAGGCTATCCGGACGAGTTTGCACAGACACTTTTGAACGAAGCCAATATTCAACTCGAAAAATTCAACATCGAGTTCGTTCAGACTAAAACTATGTCAATTGATGAGATTGACGCATTCATTCAGAATTTATATAAAGGAGACGAAATCTAGCATGTACCCTATACTCACAGCAGAACAGAAAGTTGCAGTTTTCAAAAAGGAGCTCTCATATATTGAGTCTCCCATTGTCAGAACAATAGTTGAAGACTTGCTCTCGGAAGTTCCGAATTACTTCTTCGAAATACCTGCATCTTCAACAGGCAAATACCACCCAGATTACGCGCTCGGCAAAGGCGGACTCGTTCGTCATACGAAAGCTGCGGCGCTTTTTGCAAACATTCTCTCAACTCCCAATCCCTTAAACCTCACTCGTTTTCAGCTTGACTGTGCGATCGGTGCAGTGATTTTACACGATACTCGCAAGTCTGGTCTTGACGACAATGTGAAAAGCGACTACACTCGTTTCGACCATCCTATTCTTGCAGCGAAAGCAGTGCTCAACACTTACGGCATTGACATGCCTGACATGAATAACTTTGCGATTTACTCATTCAACCCCGAAATAACTCGTGATATTCTCGAGCCTGTGTTGTTCATTGCTTACGCGATCGCATCTCACATGGGTCAGTGGAATACGAGCAAATACTCGCCGGATATTGTGCTTCCGACGCCTACGACACCGATACAGCAATTCGTTCACATGTGTGATTATCTGGCATCTCGTAAAGAGCTCGATATCAAAAATCTCTTCTAATATGAACATACCTAAGACGATACATCTTAAAGACCTCGACAAACCTGTCATCGACCAGCGTGAGCAGTTCATCAAATCGAACCCAAAAAACATTCCTCATGAGCTGCAACTCATGTTGGTTGATATTCAGACAGAGTTTGCTGAGTTCTTGCTATCACCTAAACGCTCGCTTTCGAATGATGATGCGAATAGACTATGGCACGTCGTTCGAGAAATTTTTAAAAACTACGGTCTTGAATAACTCACGCGTGTGTATACTATTTTTATATATACATACGTGTATACACGTGAGTTCACTAGATTAACTCTAAGACACTTTATAGCGTTTGTTTAATATTCTTATTATTTACAAAGCTTATTTCTCTGAGATATCACGAAATCATTCTTGTGAACTGGCTTGAACTTGAAAATTTGTCAAAAATTTTTTCAAAAAAGTACTCAATTTGGTTTACATTCAAGAAAATATATGATATAATATAATTAAGATATTGCTGAGTAGCCAAGTGGTTTAAGGCATTGGACTTTGACTCCATTATACATACGTTCAAATCGTATCTCAGCAGCCATTGTCCAGACGGTTCAAGTCCGTCCTCTGATTAGAAGGAACGCTAATTATACTGGCTATGGACACGTGCTTCAGTAGCTCAATTGGTAGAGCAGGACTCTTGTAAAGTTCAGGTTGCAAGTTCAAATCTTGTCTGAAGCTCCAGCCCCGAGCGTTGCGTCAAATTACATGTTCAAGCGATAAGCAGAACACTGTCGATATGACAAAAGACGTGTGAAAAGTAAAGCTCACAATTTGGGCGTGAGTGTGTGTTTTATGTCGTTCTTTTGAGAAAGCAAAAGAGACTGGCTCTCAGGAAAGACTGAGCTCTTATGAGACTATAAGGAGGTGATTTGCATGGCACGAACAAAAGTTAAGAAAAATGCGCAAGCTGAGCTCGCCATTCAAGAGCGTGCGTTGCAAATTGCTCAAGAAAACTGCACTCTTATTGAGGCAGAATATAAAGAGATGCTCGATACAGACCCGCAATATTCGCTTGTTGTTGACCCACTGAATAAATATAAACTTGATGTTACAACAAAAGAGTTTGTTCGTCATTATATCGAGCATCGTAATATTTTAACCGCTGCGATGTTTTGTCACATTGAAAACGATCGTGCGCTTGAGCTATTCACATCATATCCTGTTCAGCAAGAAGTTCGTCGTATTTCAAGAGCTCTCTATCATCGACAGTTCTCAAAGAAAATGATGAACTTAACTGAAATTGGTGGCTATCTTACTTCGCTTATTGAAGACAGTGAAATTCCTACTGCAGATCGTTTGCCAACACGTGACAAGCTTGCCGTTATACGAATGCTCATCGAGCTCAATCAACTCAAGCTCGCTTCGATAGGAGACCCGTCTGTGTTGGCGATGCGTGACGTGAATATTCTTATTAAAGATTTGAGTGTGGGTGCGATAAAATCGTTACTCGAACAAAACGTAACAAAAAAGAGCGTTCCGCCAAATCGTGAGATTGTGACAGAATTCAACGCAAACAGATCGATAAATCAGGAACCGATACTCACAGTCGAAGAAGCTGCATATCTTGAATCGCTTCCTGCCGACGAAGCACTTGCTCTGCTTAACGAGCAATATAAAACATAAAGGAGTCAAATCAATGAACAAGCAAATCTATAGCGTCGCTGGTGTGACTGAAAGCGACTATAAAGCTTGGTGTAAAGAGAACAACAGGCAAGCCTACAAAGCAGAGAATAAACGCGACTTCTTTGCTCGTCTTGCAGACGGTCGACTTGTTCGCGACCCGAAAACGCACAAGCTCGTTCGTAAGAATAGGAGAAACTAAAATGGGAGAAGAGAATATGAAAGTCAATGCAACACAATTCTACACACTTCGCATTTACTTGCATCGTAAACGTTGTCCCATTATTCTTGAAGGCCTCACAAAAGAAGAGGTTGACAACTTCAATACAAATGCAACATCGAAGATGTTCATCAAGTATGGACCTGTGTTGATTAGAAGTGAAGCCATTGATTACGTCATAATTTTACAAAAGTAATTCACGTTTTATAAGAGACTGAAGCAATTCAGTCTCTTGCCATCTAACGAGAAAAGTTTTGGAAACTTTTCGAAAAATTTTTTAAAAAAGTACTCAAAAGTAGTTTACTTTTAAATTTAAATGTGATATAATAAATATAAGATAAAACAAGGAGGACCAAACAATGGCCGATATTTATACCATCGATGCTACGGGCGGTAAGTTCACGCAAAAGCGTTTCAACGAATTCTGTTCGTACATCAAAAAAGAAGACGAGCTTGTTCATATCGTCGTTGATGATACGAGTGTAAGCACTCCGTATTTACATCTTCATCAATTTATTGAATTGCCTGAAGTTGTGGACATCTTCAAGTCAAAGCCGGACGACATCTGTTCGTTTGCTTGCGAAGATGCGGCACTTATTGTCGATACAAACGACGTTATGTGGTGGCTCAAGCAAAAAGACGGTGTGTTTACACGAACCGAGAAGCTTTTCTCCGAAGTGCAAATCAACTGTGTGTCTCAGCCCAAAGAAAAAAGTGCAAAGGTAGCGACTGCAAAGCGTGGACAGATTTATAAAATCGCCGCAGGCATTCAGGTTGGAACTGACATTAACGAACTCGAACTCTTTGAGGGTGACAACAAGGAGAGCGTTGCATTTATCAACAACTACTACTCAAAAGCGCAAATTCGTTCGAAGTTCGACGAAAATCAGGTTGTAAAATTTGTCGTAAATTACGCAAATGACGATGAGTTGTGCATTTCAACGAATTGGAAAACGATCGATGAGCTTGAGCTTGAAGGCGTGGTGAAAATCGTATGAAGCTCTCACATTCAAAACTCGCAAAACTCATATCTTGTCCGATGAGCTACAGACTCACTTATGAGTTGGGTATTTGGACGAAAGTTGAAAAGCCTGCACTCGCAATTGGGTCTGCAGTTCATTGGGGCATCGAACATGAGACAGACGATTTATCGGAGTACTTCAAGGAGCAAGGCACATTCAAGCAAGGCGATGCATATACACGAGAGCAAGTGTTGGCTGAAGCAATGGTATACGGGTATCTCACTCACAAAGATGAGATTTTTGAACAGATACTTGTTGACCCAGACACAGGTGAAAAGCTTGAATTACTTGAAGAAACGCATGAGCTTTATGTGACTGGCAAGCTCAAGTCATTCTTAGAGAAGCTTGACCATCATGATTTTGTGGGTATCATCGATTTGTTGTTGCTCACAAACAAAGGGTTTGTTATCATCGACTACAAAACATCAACGTACGAACCTGATTGGGAAGGCTATCTCGACCAGATTTACCGGTACATTTTCATGCTCAACTCTGAATTTCCGGACGTTCCGGTCGTTAAGGTGGGCATCATCAACATCAAGAAGACTGCGATACGTCAGAAGAAAACAGAGAACGAGTCGGAGTTCATTAACAGAATGCGTTGGGAGTACAAAACGAACAGCGACAACTATGTGAACTATCACGAGTTTCCGAAGAAAGACATCGACGAGAGTTTACTCAATTCATACATTGACAACTTATCTCACATGGCGGACTGTGCGCAAACGATTGTCGACAACAAACTCTTCTTCATCAACTTCTCGAACGCAAAGACGTCGTATGGGAAGAGCGACTTCTACGACATCTTCTATCATACACCGAATGCGTATGTGTTGTATGCGATTAGCGACTTTGTATGGGACGAAGAGGAGCACATGTTCAGTGATAAACGAGATTGTATTGAACTTGATATGCGTTGTGCTGATGCAGATTATTCACGAGTTCTGAATAAATATTCGATGTTCGAACCCTTATACATTCAACACTTTGCTGAACTTAAACAAAGCGAAGAGAACATCACGAAGTTTATCGAAGAACTTCGTAAAGAGTATTATATCGACGACGACTTAATTATGCTTTATCTCAAGACGCTTAACATGAAGCTCAAACTTATTCGTATGGACATTAAGCTTGTCACAAACGTAAAAATGCCATACGAAGTAGATGCTTGTGAAATATTAAAAGGAGGTGATAATGATGGCACGGAAGATTAAACAGCCGCTTGCAAATAATTGCAGAGCGCTTACGCCTGATGAACTTGCATTCATGAATGCAAAATATGAGTTCTGGATTGATGGCGACAATGTGTGTGTAAAATGCAAAAACAGAGCTCGTGTAACGTATCATTCGAAACACGAAAAGTTCAGCATAAACATCAAACGCGTTCGTAAAGTCACATACAACGTGCTTGCGATCGAAATGTTTGAACGCTTTCAGGCTGATGATAAGCGCAAAAAACACACGCTTACAGATATTCAAAACGCTTTCAACATTTTGCGCATAACATATCAGCCGATCGATGACACGCAAGTATTGAGTCTGCTCAGCAAAAATAAAACAGGATAATGTTTGGCTACATCTACAAAACAACAAATCGTGTAAACGGCAAAATTTACATTGGTCAACATCGTGCATCGACGTTTGAATCGTATCTTGGTTCAGGTAAGAAGTTATGGAATGCGATTTATAAGTATGGCATTGACAACTTTATAGTTGAAATGCTTTGCAAATGCGAGTCCAATGATGAACTTGATGAAAAAGAAAAATATTACATCAAATTGTTTGACACATGTGATGTAAATGTCGGTTACAACATTGCTGAAGGTGGTCGAAACCGTATGACAGGCGAACATCTTTCAAAAGAGCATCGTCAAAAGATTTCACAAACTTTGAAGGGTCATAAAGTATCGGACGAAACTCGAGAAAAGATGTCTGCTGCAAAACGAGGTCATAAACTTTCTGAAGAACATGCTCGAAAATTGCATGAAGGTGCAAGATGTAAAGCAGGTCTGAAACTTCGAGGTAAGCCGATACCTGAAGAAAGAAAACAACGAATATCGGCGAGCATGAAAAAATATAAAGAAAACTTAAGGAGACTAAAACAAAATGACAAAACGAATTAAAATGCTATTATACGGTGAACCGGGTGTCGGCAAATCGGTATTTGCATGCAAAGCGCCTAAACCGTTTTTCATCTGTACTGATGGAAATTACGAGTGGCTCGATGAATTTGGGGTCGATCCCAATGCACACATCAATGTAACGTCTTGGTCACAAATGAAAGATGCGCTTGATTCAAACTTCGATGGTTATGAAACCGTTGTTGTCGATTTGCTTGAAGACGGATTTCGATGGTGTGAACAAGAATACTGTGTTCGCAACAAAATCGAGCATGTTTCTGACGTTGGCTACGGTAAAGCATATGATGCTACAAGAAACGAGTTCTTTATCGCAATCTCAAAACTTCTTGCATCTGACAAGCATGTCATTCTCATCTGCCACGGCATTACATTCACGAAAAAAGACAGACGCGGCGTTGAACACACATGCTATGCACCTTCAACTAGAATACCTGATAAAGTGCTCGACATGATTGAAGGCAGAGTTCGTTACTGCCTAAGATGTTACACAGCGGCGGAAGAAGAGCCTGATGGAAAAATCACGAAAAAACGCTTCCTTTCACTCGTTCCGAAAGAGAATGAGTTCGGAATTATCAGGGGTGTCGACGAAAACAGCGTTCCTCACGACATTCCACTCGACTTCGATGAATTTGCAAAAGCAATCAAACTCAATGTCGAAATTCCTGCGCCTACTCAGGCAAAACCCGCAAAGACTGAACCCAACGCAGTGGAAACCCCTGCATCAACTCCCACGTCTATTGAGCAGCCTGCTCAGACCGCTCAGTCTACAACTTCTGCAAATGATATGAAAGCAAAGCTTGCGGCGCTCAAAGCAAAGAAGAATGCAACACAGACATCTGCTGCGGAACCTGCTCCTGCTCAGACTACGGAAGAAGCTGCAGTGGAAGCTCAGGCTGAAACCGAAGCCCAAGCAATATCTCAGCCTGAAGTGCAGTCCACAGTTGAGAACATCGAAGTAAAAGTGAGCGAAGACGCTCCTTTTACTGGTAGTGAAGATACTTCGACATCTGCTGCTGTCGAAAGTACGCCCGTTCCGACGAACGATAAACTTGCAGCAATCAAAGCAAAATTAGCGGCTATGAAGGCCGGCAAATAAGGAGAATTAAAATGGCAGACGACAAAAATCTTAAAAATGTATTTAACGCACTCGACGAATTGCTTGGTTCCGCAGACATTAAAGACGTTTCTGCAGAAGGTTCGGGCTTCTCACAACTTAAAGACGGGTATTACCTGTGTGAAGTCAAAAAGGCCGAACTCAAGCTCAGCAAATCGTCCAAACTTCCGATGGCAGCATTTCAGCTTAAAGTCGTTGAAGACGGCGTAACGTTCAACTTCGACAGCAAAGCGAATTCGGCGCCTATTGTACTCAAAGGCACGAAAGGCCGCATGATTTTCAAGTACTTCGTTTTCAAAGATGAGCTTTCAGTTCAGCGCTTTGCATCTGACATGCTTAAATTCGAGGGCGATACTCCGGGTGAGCCGCTTCTTACGAAGGACTACTTCACGAACTCCGAACTCATCGAGGATGCGCTCGATGTGTTGGAGGGAATGCGCATTTACGTGCACAACGACGTTAAAGAAAACGACGACGGCACAACATCTGCTTGGGCGAACTTCATGTCTTGGAAGAATGCCGCAAAAGTTGGCTTGAAGGTGTAACGTATGAGCGCGATCGATACAATAGAGTCGATCGTAAACTGCGAACTTGTAAACTATGATTTTCGGTATTGCTTCGTAAATCGTTCGAAAATTCCTTACAGGCCGGACGGTTTCGAAGCAAGAACCGATGTTATAGACGATTTCGTTGAGCTAAACGAATTGCTTGACTCACCGATGTTAACAAGAAAAAGAATTGTCGGCGTCGGTATATCGATACAAGCAAGCAAGGTTTGTGCAGTCGATGTTGATGATTGCTTTTCGGAACCGTTCGTATTTGAGTCGATTGACCAACGTGGTAAAGATGTGCTTGAGCTATTTGAAGATGTTGCATATTGTGAGTTCAGTTTTTCCGGCAAAGGAATGCGTGTCATATTCTTGCACGATGTCATCGAGAACTACGCAGACACATACTACATTAAAAACTCGAAAGCGAGCATCGAATACTATCAACCTTCGAACTCAAATCGATTTGTGACTGTGACAGGCAAATACATCGTCAACAATCCCATTCAATACACAAGCGGCACAGACATTGCGCTTAATCAGTTTCTTGAACGCTTTATGGTTCGACCGCCAAAGCCCAAGACGCATACGCTTGCAGCGGACAATGAAATTGACTTTGACTTCGCAGTTCGTAAGACAAGACAACTTTATATTCAGAACTCAAAATTTCAGTCACTTTGGTTTGGTCAAGCACCTGGTGCAGGAAAAGATGAGAGTGAACGAGACTATCAAATTGTTGCAATGCTTTACGAGAACGTGACAACAGATGAAGAGACTATTCGACTATTGTTCGAAACATCGCCATATTTCGAAAGCAAAGACGAACAACATCTGCGAAAGTGGATGAATAACGATTATCGATACTTCAAATACATGTATTCGCATTTAAGATGAGCGACAGCTCATCTTTTGTGTTAAAAAAAAAATTGTAAAATTTTTTGAAAAAGTACTCAAAAATAGTTTACTTTTGAAAAAATATATGATATAATAAATATAAGATAAATAAAGGAGGTCATTCAAATGACAAAACAGAAACTATCTGAAGAACAGCGTAAACGTCTCAAGATTAGCTCAATCGCAGGCTTTGCAGGTGTTGTGAGCATGATTGTTACGGCTGTCTGTTTCTTCATTCGTTCGTCAAAGGCATCACAGCTTGCAAAGCTTGTTAAAGGGACGTACGAATATCAAGTAAATCATGTAAGTCTTGAGTCTGCGATTTCAACTTGCACGATTTTGGCGATCGTTTTTCTGATCGTTACAATGGTCTGCGTCGCATTTGGCGTATTTGGCTTATTTAAAGCAGGCGTATTTAAGGAGGTCAACAAATGACAAAGAAAAAATTATACTTCGCAGGTGGATGGTTCAACCCTGCACAGGAAGAAGAACACACTCGTATTGGGAATTTTCTTGAACGACACTACTTTCTTGAAGTATTTAACCCGAGAACAGCAGGTGGCGATTTCAAGCCCGGTAAAGACTGTGACCACATGTCACATGTGTTGCAAAACAACACTGACCACATTGATGACGCTGACATCGTTGTAGCAATCACAGACTACAAAGACATGGGCACACTCTGGGAGACCGGTTATGCCTACGCAAAGCAAAAGCCCATCGTGTATTACTGCGAAACATTGGGCGACAAGCCGTTCAATTTGATGTTGGCTAAGACAGGGCGAGTCGCTCGTGATGTTGACGAACTCGAAGAATTACTCATTAACGAAGAAACATACAAGTTTAGACAAATCTACGATTTCGATGGAGACATCGAATAAGAGGTGACACATGAATGAGTTAGACTTTGATAAGGACGAATTGCTTGAAATGTATAAACTCAAGAATATCGTTCGATATAATCACAGAACGCGGCTTAAAGATGAGAATGTTGCCGAACATTCGTTCTTTACAACAATCATCGCACTTGAAGTTTGCAAAAGGCTTAAGGTCGATGAGTTGACGGTATATCTCGTCACAATAAAATCGTTACTTCATGATTTGCCTGAGACAGTGCTTAATGACATCACATACGACGTAAAGCTTAAGCTTGGCTTATACCCTGTGCTTAAGCAATATGAAGACGAGTATTACGATGAGAACTATCCGGAATTTGCAGCAATCATGAAAAATGATGAACCAACACTCGCAAATCTTATCTTCAAATACGCAGATGCGATGTCTGTGTTGCAGTATGCATATAATGAGCTTGAGCTTGGAAACGTTATGTTCGAGCAAATTAAAGACGAGACAATCACTCGTCTTAACATTCTCAAATCAAAAATTCAGGAGGCATTACTTAAATGAAAGAACTCAAACCCTATTCTGTAGGTTACGAAGACATACATGTGAGTGTCGTCGATTATGACAAAAATATTGCAGAACATGCGTGGAACTGTTACAGAATGACGTGGCGCGAACTGCAAAACGTTGAATACGATCCGACAGACAAACGTGTCATTGAAGCAATTAAAAACATCATCAATTTCAAAGCATTGCCAATGCCTCGTGAGCAGGCACTCATGACGTTCAGAATTGATAACGCATCTCGTGTTTGTCTTGCGCAAATTACACGTCAACGTAAAGCGTGCTTTAATGTCGAATCGCAAATGCCGCAACCTGTTGGGCACAATGTTATCATTCCACTCAACATTTGGCAAGACTCGACTGCAAGACTTAAAGCCATGCGTCTTATTGAAGAGTCACAAAAATTCTATGATGAGCTCATTGTGGCAGGTATTCCATATCAAGATGCTCGTTATATGCTTATTCACGGACAGACAACGTCATTTGTATACGTCGTCGACATCAACACTTTCTGCGGCTCGTTCGGAATGCGTTGCGAGAATAACTTAAGTGACGAAATCAATCTTGTGTATAGACTTTGTTTGAGACACATGATTGAACGTCTTGAAGAAGATTTCAATAATAACGAAATCGACGAGCTCACATATCGCTTCTATATGGATATTCTTGCGAATTGTGATTGTCAGGGCGCAAAACAACGCAAGGGCATGAACACCGATAAAGTGTTCGGTAACTCATTTATGCGTTTCAACGATGCAAACGAAGAAGTTACGGCGGCAACCGTGAATTGCACATGCGACTTCAAAAAGAGCGCGTGGTATGCAGAACTTATGCGTATATACGACAACGAAGAATTCGAGCTTCTTTTCCCAGGCGAAAAAGAGATGATTGAACGTTGGAAGGCGGATATTTGTGATGAAACTTAAAATCTTTAATGTTGAACTTGACGGCATCGATAAATGTGGCAAAGACTCGGTCAGACCATATCTGTTCTATTTGGAGCCTGGCAAATACTTGTGTAGAGCACGTGGTTTAATTTCGCAAATTGCATACGCAAAGTTGTATAATCGCGACATACAATGGGACTGTGAAGATTATACAAAAAATACACTCTTTGTGTTGCTCAATGTTTATAAGAACGACTGGGAAATTCGTTGCAAACTCACAAATGAACCAAACAGCGGCTTCGCATACAAACAGATGACTCAAGCATTTTATGATGCCCGATATGAACTTGAAAGTCGCTTCAACGTTCCAAAAAATCAGATACTTACGTTCAACACATCTGACCACACTCCATACGAGATTGCAAAGCAAATTACTTCGCATCTTGAATATTTGAACAATCGAAACTAAGTCACACGTTTAACTCTGAGACACTTTGCAGGAAGTCTAAATATTCCTATTACTCATATCACAAAGTGTCTCAGAGGTTAAACAAGATAAACAGGAGAACATTGTAATGTCTACATTTACTAAATCACAATATGAGCTTATATCAAGTATACTTTGGTGTTTACCCGAAGATATTTGCATATGCGATGATGCTACAGGAGGTATGACAAATTCGAGTATTTTGATCGATGTAAAGTCAAAAAAGTACATAGTTCGACTTCCTGGCAAAGGTTCGAACGAACTCATCAATCGTGCGCAAGAGTATTGTATTTACAATTTTTTGCACAATCTTAAGTACGACAACCTTACAGTTTTTATCTCGCATGATGGCATGAAAATCACGAAGTACATCATAAACCCTCGTAATTGCGACCCGAACAAATCGACTGACGTTATGGCGTGTATGACAAAACTTCGTGAATTTCATGAGCTTGAGCTCAAGCCAAATATCGAGTACTTCTCATTAACCGGCAACATTGACAGATACCGTGAACTCGCAAAAATTCGCAATCACACTCCACGAGTAAAATACGAAGAGGTATACAATCGATGCTTGCAAATTGCGGCTTGGATTGAACGACTGCCTCGAAAGTGTTGTTTGTGTCAAATCGATGCAAATCCCGACAATGCGATTTTTGCGGGTAGCTCGGGAATACCGATACTTATTGATTGGGAGTATGCAGGTTTGCAAGATCCGCATGTTGATATTGCAATGTGGGCGACATACTGCAACTACAGTACAGAACAGTTCAACACAATCATACGCAACTACTTTCGTAAAGATGTCGACAATGATACTCGACATAAGATTTACGGATATGCCGCTCTTGCAGGAATGCTCTGGTATAACTGGTGTATTTACAAACAAAATTGTGGTGTGACATACGGCGACTACGCAAACAATCAATTTGAGTATGCTGACAAATACTCAGACATCGTGCTACGATATATCAAGAACAAAAAATGACACAATCGCCCGACATGTTCGGGCTTTGCTTTACATTTTTTTTCAAAATATTTTCGAAAAAGATACTCAAAATAGTTTACTTTCAGAAAAATATGTGATATAATAGACTTAAGATAAACAAGGAGGACCAATAATGGTATATGAAATTAAGTCTGCGATTATACTCGCAGCCGGTCGTGGTAAGCGACTGAACAGTCTGACAGACGATCGACCGAAGCCGCTTATAGAAGTGCGTGGACAAGTGTTGATTGAACGTCTTATCGAACAGCTTCAAGATAAAGGTATTGACGATATTTATGTCGTTACAGGCTACAAACATTGGATGTTTGATTATTTGAACGAAAAGTATGGCATCACACTTGTGTATAACAAGAAGTGGTTTTGCACAAACAATATCATTTCGTTCATAAAGGGTTACGAAGCTCGTTCTCGCATTTTAAGTTCATACGGCACAATCATGCTCGATGCAGATTTATACATCAACGACACGAGCATCATTCAAACAAAAATCGACTGTTCGGGCTACTATCTTGAATATTCTGACGACAAAGACCGTTGCTCAAAAGAATGGCTCGCTGAAATTTCAGGCGCAACAACTCGTAAAATTCATCGTGTCATCACAAACGGCAGCAAAGAGCACGGCTTTGTGTTGAGGTCGCTTTCATTTTGGACGCCTATCGATATGGCGAAAATTTACAATTTCGCAATAGACGCTGTGAAAAACGGCAAGAACATGCAATGCTATGTCGACGATGTGCCGTGTGTGTTGTTCAACGACAAATTTGAATTATGCGGATATGTATCAGACCCATCTGCATTACTTGAGGTTGACACAGCGCTCGATTACGAAAACGCAAATAAGGAGATAAACAATGAAAAAATTTAACTTACGTGAAAAATTCAAACCTTTCGATAAGACGATACTTTTCATTCCTGCAATCGTCGTGCTTGCGCTTGGCATTCTTATTAGTGTGTTTACAACACAGGCCGAGCAGGTTATCATGACCGTTCGCACATTTATTGGCGAAAAGTTCGGCTGGTATTATTTGCTCTTTGGTCTTGCAGCAATACTTTTGCTTGTATATCTTGCGTTCTCGAAAATTGGCAAAATTCGTCTTGGCAAAGAAACAGATAAGCCAATGAAGCTTGGAACGTATGGCATTTTAATTTTCACATCGACAATGGCTGCCGACATTTTGTTTTATTCACTACATGAATGGACGTATTATTTTAATGCATCAAACGCACTCACAAGTGCAGGCTCGACAGACCAAATACTCAATGCTTCGACTTATACGTACTTTCATTGGGGTTTGATACCTTGGGCGTTCTATCTTGTACTTGCGGTTGTATATGCGTTTATGTTCTTCACTCGTAAAAAACGTGAAGCACAAGGTATGGGTCAGATGTGTATGCCTTTGTTTGATAAAACAAAACAGCCGAGACTTGCAAACGAGCTCAAATCGACGACAAACGTTGTTGCTGTGGTCGGACTATTACTTGGAACATCAACGACATTTAGTGTGACAACCCCGCTCATGACTGCGATTGTCTGTAAACTCTTCGGTGTTGCATCATCTCCGGCAATCTCGGTCGTAATACTTTGTATCATTGCAATCATCTACACAGCGGCAGTGTTGGTCGGACATAAAGGTATCTCGATTGTCGCAAAAATAACGACGATTTTGTTCTCATTACTCTTAGCGTTGTTTTTCATTATGGGCAACCCGTTGTTCATTCTTGAGAACGGCATTCAAGGCATTGCCAATATGTTCATAAACTTCTTCAACATGGCAACATGGACAGACCCTGCTCGTCAAGCAGGCGGATTTGTTCAAGACTGGACTGTGTTCTATTGGGCATACTGGATTGCGTGGTGTGTTGCAACGCCATTTTTCATTGCGAAAATTTCGAAAGGACGCACGATAAAGCAAGTATTATTACAAGGTGGCACAGCAGGTTTGCTCGGAACATTCGCAAGCTTCACAGTCTTTGGTGGTTTTGGTATGAACGCACAAGTGAAAGGGTTTGATTTTGTTGAACTCATTGCTTCAGGTACTTCACCTGCTCAATGCATAATTGAGTTGATTTGCTCGAAAGGCAACTTTTGGTATGTTGCACTTCCACTTTTATTACTCACGATGTTTGGACTTTATGCGTCAACATTTGATGCACTCACAGATGTTGTGAGTTCGTTCTCTTATAAGCGTCTCGATATTGACAAATCGCCGTCAAAATCGGTGAAAATTTACTGGGCACTACTCTTCCTTGTGTTGCCGATTGCGCTCATATTCTTGGATGGAACAAATCAGTTACTTCAGTCAATGTCCATAATTGGTGCGTTTTTGCTGACGTTTATCATGATATGCATTGTAATTTCATTCTTCATTGAATTGCGTCAACATCAAAAAGATGAAATCACAGAAAATATGGAGGCTCAAAATGAAAATCAAGAATTTGATTGCTAAACGCACAGAAGATGAGATTAGAGAACGTATCAAAAATGTGTGTCTTGGCTTACTTGACAAATTTGCAAAAGTTTGTAAAGACTACAATCTAAAGTGGTGGCTTGATGGTGGAACATTACTTGGAGCTGTGCGTAATGGCAAAATAATACCTTGGGATGATGACATTGACGTAACAATGCCAAGAGATGATTATGATGAACTTTGTCAACTTGCACTAACAGACTCGAATTTATTTGGCACGTATTTTTTTCAAACAGGTCATGTAGACAACTGCTTTGAAGTTCATGCAAAATTACGCGACCCCAACACTTGCGCTTTGACAGAACGTGAGTTCGGAGGAACGCATCATCGCGGTATGTTTCTCGATATCTTTCCGCTTGATAACGCACCTAATGATTTGCACGTTCGTAAAGATATTGCGGGCTTTGTTCGAACAATAGCAAAACACACAGGACAAGAACAAAAGTTTGAAAATTCATCAAAGTACTTCAACATGCTCAATAATGTGTTGAGAACTGTTGGAAATCGATACAAGCATTCGGGCTTCATTGCAAATATGACATTCTGGCGATATGACAAAAATTTACGAATACTCAAAAAATCGAATTACGAACGAACACAAACAATAATATTTGAAGATAGACCTTGTCCAATACCGTCAGGATATGAGCAAGTGCTTAAGAGTTGGTATGGAACTTCGTGGAAAATACCGACACAAGTACCAAATTGTCATAAGGCATTCGTCGATCCGTTTAACTCATACAAACATTACAATGGTTGTACGAAAGAAGATTTCGATCGGCTGATAAACGGCTAAAAAAAAAAAAAAAATTGTTCGAAAAGTTGCTCAAAGTAGTTTACTTTTCGAACAATTTGTGATATAATAAATATAAGATAAGGAGAACCTACAATGAAGTTTAAAAAGTTTAGAAATGACGCAAAATTGCCAATGAAAAGTCACCTGCCAGATGTTGGGCTTGACTTATTTATGCCTGAAGCATTCGACATTGAGCCGTTTGAAACGAAGACAATCGGACTTGGTTTGGGCGTCGCGATACCTGAAGGTTTTGCTGGAATGCTCGTTCCTCGTTCATCGATTGCTGCGAAAGGACTCATCATTCAAACGAGCATTATCGACCCAGATTATACAGGCGAATTTCATGTCATCGTAACAAACTGCTCACAAAAGACGCAACATATTGAACGTGACCAAAGACTGTGCTCACTTGTGATGTTTAACGCACTCAATGCAAGAGTTGAGATTGTTGATGAATTTGACTGTAGTGAACGTGGAACATCAGGTTTAGGGAGTAGTGGTGTATGAGACGGAATATCATAATTTTCGATTTTGAGGTTTTCAAGTATGACACATTGCTTGGCGCGATTATACTTCGTAACGATGGTGAGTATGAACTCTTTCAGTCGTGGAATTTAGCTGAAATTCGAGACTTTTATGAAAAGCAAAAGCAATCGATTTGGATTGGCCACAACGTTGCACTTTACGATAATCTTATTCTTCAAGAAGTCGTACACGGCAAGAGTTCACCAGACATCAAGCGTCGTTCAGATGAACTCATCACACACAGTCGTAAAGGCTACCTTGATATTCCACTTTACTACTACGATTTGATGTCTCAACACATGATAGGTCTTAAGACCGTTGAGTGTGCTGTCGGTAAAGATATTTCGACGTCTGAGGTTGACTTTAGCTTGAATAGACCTTTGACAGCCGAAGAAAAAGCTCTCACAGAGTCATATAACAGAGATGACTTGGACCAAACACTTGATGACTTTTATGACACAATCTCTGAATTTACACTTCGACTTGACGTTATCAATGAGTTCAAACTTCCACTTGACGCATTGCATGTGACGGGAACGCAACTTGCAGAGATGGTTTTACATGCTGAGAAAATCGACAACATTGCAGATTGGTACTTGCCACCTGTTATCTATAATACGCTCAAGGTCAAAAATCGGCAAGTGTTGGACTTTTACATAAATGAAGAGTTTCGCAAAGGTAAAAACTTGTCACTCGATATTTGCGGAACGCCTCATAAGCTTGGAGCCGGTGGCATTCACGGTGCGCTCAAAAAGTATCACAGCAAATGGGCATGGTATTTTGACGTTTCCGGTTATTACAATCTCGTGATGATAAACTATGACTTGCTTCCTCGTTCGATACCCGACGAATACAAACAGTTCTACACATACATGTATCACGAACAGCTTAAACTCAAAAAGACAAACCCGAATAAACGTTGGGTGTATAAGATAATCTTGCTTTCAGTATTCGGTGCGATGACAAATGAATATTGCAAGTTCTACGATCCGAACAGAGGAACACTTGTTACAATGGTCGGTCAGATGTTTTTGGTTGACTTACTCGAAAAGCTTGAAGGCAAAATTATACTCATTCAGTCCAATACTGACGGCGTCATTGCAGAGCCACTTCCGGGTGTCGATGAGAACGAAATTCGTGCAATCATCGATGAATGGCAAGAACGTACAGGCTTTGTGTTGAAGCTTGAGAAGGTCTACGACATTCATCAACGTGATGTTAACTGTTATATGTACAGAACTGAAGATGGCAAAATCAAAACTTTAGGCGAAGCAGTCAAGCACTACGACGCTTGGGAAAACCCGTTTTATGAAGATGTCTATCGCGCAAAAGAACCGGTTATCATCGAGCATGCAATCGTTGATTATTTCATGTATGGCAAGCTACCTGAGCAGACAATTGAAGAGAATAAGCGCAAGCTTCGTATGTTTCAATTTATCGCAAAGAAAATGACATATGACTGGATGGACCTCGAAAAACTTAACATTGCGTCAGGTAATCTTGAAATTGAACGTCTTGGAAGTGTATGTCGAGCATTCGCATATAATAATCGAAATGTTAAGTGGACGATCTTCAAACACAAGCATGAAGGACGTGCATCAAAATGTAAGTTACAAAACGCACCTGAAAACGTGTTCGTTCATAATAAAGAAATTTTGAGTGATGCGGCAATCGATGAGTGTATTCAAAAAATTGATTTTGATTATTACATCAATCGTTCATACGAACGAATTCAGGAATTTATTAAAATGAAACAGGTAAAGAAGATATTATGAGCAAAGATGTTGAACGTCAAATTAACAAAATCTATTGGGCGCTCTTTAAGAAGTGCTTTACAAACACAACACTAGCATCGCTTTCAAGAGGCGACAAGAAGCCCGTTAAGAAGCAAGTGTTGAAATTGCAATCGTCGAAACAGTTCGACGATTTTGCGGCGAAGTTTTCAAAAGAACTTGCAAAGAAAGGGTTGTATGGAACGAAAGGTGTTTGGCGTAAGTATTTTGAAGCCGCTAAAGCTGCAGGTTATATTTCGCTCACAACCTCATATTCTGCGTATGAGTATAAGACAATGACCGAAGCAATCAAGCACAACTTTAAGATGATTAAATCAATGCCGAGTAAATTCTTAGAAGTGCTTGAGCACAAATACACGAGCACACTCATTGAGCAGGTCGCAAAAGGCACGCTTGGTCGACGCTCGTTTAGAACTCAGCTTGAAAAACACGGTCACAAGAATGCAGCGCTCATTGCTCGAACAGAGACTGCAAAGTTGCAGACTGTAATTTTAGAGGAACGCTCAACACAGCTTGGCAGCGTTGCATACACGTGGCTTGCATCGAGCGATCGTCGAACTCGACCTTCGCACAAAAACATGAATGGTGTCATTGTCTTTTGGAAGCATGACAAGCCACAACTTGACGGTATGACAGGGCATGCAGGTGAATACCCAAACTGTCGTTGTTCACCTCAGCCCATAGTTGATGCCGATGACCTTACAAAATACTCGTATCGTGTCTATGACTATCGAGCCCACAAAATTATTACTATGAGTAAACGAGATTTAGTAAAAGCCCTTGAAGAGGGTCATTTGTAAGTTTCGATTACATACCAATCAATCGATGATAAAATGAGTTTATCAGTTTAATTGTGTGACACTTTGCAAGTTGTTTAACATGAATATTTAACAATTATACAAAGTGTCTTAGAAGTTAAGCTAGAACCCCATTTATTCATAAGTAAATTATATCAAAAAGGAGAACCAAAATGGAAAACTACACCCACATGCTCATCGAGACCGCAGACGAAATGCAACGTTCAATCGAAAACGTTGACAAAGTCGTTGCAGAACAGGCTGAACTCATCAAAGTCGTTGAAAAAAGCGACAAAGCAAAGCAGTTTGAAACGTTTACAACTTCGTTGAAGCAGCAAATCACCGAAACACTCGGACAGAAAAAGCAACTTGTCTTCAGACACGCGCAACTTGAAAGCGTCATCGAAATGTGCAAAGACGAAAATATTGCCGCGGCGATTTCGACGTTCTGTATTGCGTTTGGCATCTTCGGAATTCAGCCTGAGCATGTAACACGTAACAAACAGGCTGATGAGCCTGTAAGTGTTGAGACTGTCAAAGTCGTTGAATTTCCAAAGAAAGACTAACGAGGTGTGAGCATTGGACCTGATTGAAAAAGCATTACGTAGAACGTTATATCGCAAAAGCTTTTACGAGTTTGTGAAAGCTTTCTGGAATATCGCAGACCCGTCGAAATTTATCGACGGCTGGCTTATTCAGTATTATTGCGAAACGTTTCAGTATATGTGTAAGGGTTGGGTCGGATATGATGCACCGAAAATTGACATTCCTGAGATAGGACCGGAAACAGAACTCATTGATGTACGTCAGAACAAGCAAAACTTGTGCTTGATGGTGCCACCTCGGCATACAAAATCAATGATTTTCAATGTTTTCGGCCCTACTTGGTTATGGCTCTCAGCCCCTATTAAAGCGGCATCTGTTTCACATACAGGCGGACTTGCAACACAGATGAACACTAAACGACATCGAATTCTGAACTCTGATTTGTTCCGAGAGCTCTTTCCTGAGATTGAGCTCGTAACGAATGCGAAAGGACAGTTAGTCGACAGTCGAGGCGCAGAGATGTACTCAATGAACAGAAACGCATTCACAGGCTACGGTGGTGATATCATCATCAACGACGACTTGACGAACGCAGAGACAGCTCGTAAAGACCAAGCTGAAATGAGCAATGCTTGGGCGTATTACCAAAATACGATGCCTTCTCGTATCAATGACATCAACAAGTGCATCATCATGAATATTCAACAACGACTTGCACCGAATGACATCGCAGGTCACATCATGAATGAGCCAAAACTTGCTGCTCGTTATGTGTTCATTACGCTGCCTGCGATTTTCCAAAAGCGCACGGTTATTGTATTCCCAATTTCAGGTGTCGTCAAAACACTTGAAAAAGGCGACTTCTTGTGGCCTGAACGTTTTGGCAATTATGAGTCGTTAAGAGCAGATGTTGGTGAAACAATCTTCGAAACGCAGTACTTACAAAATCCGATTGCATCCGACAAGACTGCGATTAAGCCTGACATGATTATCGAAAAGGACATGCCCGACACGCCTGGTGTTGAGAATGCCGAAATCACATTCGCATCGCACGACTTCCCTGTAAAAGACAAAGATACGTCTGACTTCTTGGGGTCGTGTCTCGGGTATCGAGTTCGTGGAATACTCTACATCACGGACTGTTTAGAGAAGCGAATGGGCTTCACAAAGGGAGTCGAATATGTCGAACAAATCGACAACGTCTTCCCTGGCACAATACAAGTGATAGAAGACAAAGCAAACGGTTCGCCGATTTTACAGCAGCTTCAAGACACTGTCGCAGGAATGCAAGCGTTTCAGCCTGGAACTGCTTCTAAGTTTCAACGACTTGAGTCTGCATCGCTCTATATGGTGTCCGGAAACGTCGTCTTTGTTCGTACGGTCTTCAACAAACTCACTCAACAATGGGAGCTCTCGCCTGCTTTGCGAAATCTCAAACAACGATTGCTCAACTTCCCGTTTGTCGAACATGACGATATTGTGGACGCATTCTCGATGCTCGTGTTGTTCGTGTTTATGGACCGTCGTAATATGGTGTATGGGCGTTCGTTCAACGATGAAAACGTCGTCGATGCGGACTCTTACGACAGTAAATACTCGACAATATTCTTCAACAAAGAGGGCGACCTTTGGAAAGC
>ERZ857629.1083-NODE-1083-length-32393-cov-5.309048_pt1 | contig 32393 bp, 37 predicted proteins | sample MGYA00519700_ERZ857629 | MGnify/ENA primary metagenome ERZ857629 (study PRJEB31778, sample SAMEA3449351) | human gut metagenome | biome: human gut; feature: human-associated habitat; material: faeces | place: United Kingdom | collected 2010/2012 ... | reverse complement strand
CCGCCATTGCATGGCGGATTATACAAGCCATGGCTCGAAAAGCAAATGTCCCTTCGGGACGCTTCCTTTTCTTCGCACATGGTATAATGTACGCGAGCGAACCGCCTGTGTCAGCAGGCAATGAAGCGCGGATGCGCTGAGTTCGTGAGCTTTTCTGTATAAAACTGTATGGGATTGGAGGATGAGCACGGATGAATCAGGAGGAAGCATTGCAGAAAGCCTTGGAGGCGCTGCAGCAGTATGTGTGGAAGCTGGCGCAGAAAGCGGGGGAGAGTGAAGAATATGCGGCGGAATTGTGGAAAAAGATAGCGCGTTCCAACGGCATATTGAGGGAGTTTGCCTATTTCCACGACACAGGGGATTTCTTGGGTGAGTACAAGGTGGCAGGGTACGGCATTACGGATATTTTGGTGTGGCAGGTGGATCACTTTAAGGCATATCTGGACAGACCGGAGGAGATGAACCGCTACCACAGGGAGAAACTGCTTCTCACCGCCTTTGAGATTTTGTGTAATATGGAAGAAAATCCGCAAGTCTATGTGGAAAAGCTGCGGGGAGAATCCGGCACGGATTTTGTAGATAAGTTCTGATACTGCACTTTCATACCTTTAACACGAAAGATAAAAAGATACATAACACAAAAGTACCCACGGATAACCATGGGTACTTTATTGTGTAAAAGGGGAATTTTTTCGAAAATGCTACTGCATTTACGAACAAGTAAAGTATATAACAGATTGGATGATTTGTCTATAGCAAAATTAAGTTTTCGTTAAGAAAATACTTGCAAATTTCGACAAAAATGCTTGATTTCAATACCGTATAAAGGTAAAATGGTGCACGTGGGCGTCCTGACGGGAAAAAAGACGTCGAAAAGTAAAAATGACTTGTTAATAGAATGTTAATGTGAGAGGGGTTTAAAAAGATGGAAAAACATTTTAATTCACCCGCAGAGGTAATTGAAGTTAATATGAAAGCAGGAGAGGGCAAGGCAAGCCTTCCGCTTCTGAAAATGATAATTCTTGGTATTATGGCGGGTGCATTTATTGCGCTGGGCGGAGCAACCAGCAACACCGCAGTACATGCCATCACAAACGTGGGACTGGCAAGAACCCTTGCGGGAGCCATTTTCCCGGTGGGACTTATGATGATTGTATTTGTCGGCGGTGAGCTTTTTACCGGTAACTGCCTTTTGTTCATGGATGTTATCGGAAGAAAGGTGACGGTCAGAGCGTGCGCACGCAACCTTTTGGTGGTATATTTCAGCAATTTAATCGGAGCGCTCATTATTGATTTCCTGATTTATTATTCCGGCAATTTAGATTACTCCGGCGGACTGCTTGGAGCATACACGATTAAAGTGGCAGTCGGAAAAATTGCCATCAGCCCGTTAAAGGGAATTACCTCCGGTATTCTCTGCAATGTTTTGGTTTGTATTGCAATTCTTATGGCGGCGGCTTCCACAGATATTGTGGGTAAGATATGGGGAATTTTCTTCCCGATTCTGGCTTTCGTGGTGGGTGGATTTGAACACTGTGTTGCCAACATGTTTTATATCCCTGCGGGAATGCTGGCAGCACAGAATCCGGAATATGTGGCAAAAGCACAGGAGGCATACGGACTGACTGCGGAACAAATCGGAAATCTCACCGTTTTAAACAGCCTGAATAATTTTATCCCCGTGACACTTGGAAATATCCTCGGAGGAATGGTGTTCGTAGGCCTTCCCTGCTTTTTGATTTATAAGAAAAACTGGGACGTTAAGAAGAAATAGTGCCGTCCACATAAAGCATTTCATGGTCGAGGGAATCCGGAACCGGAATTCCTCCGTTACACAGCTTTCGTTTTAATCCGTTTAAGTGGTGGAGCTTCTGGGCTATCTGAATATCATGACGGTTCAGAAGTTCCGTGTACAACGGATTCTGTTTCAAAGTTTCCCGGATACTCTTCGGGAAAGGACAGTAGGTATATAAGATTTTTCTAGCAACTTTGTTGAGTCTTGGGGAACCGTTCCCCTCAAACATAATCCAGATAATATAATCCCGGACAAATATTTCCTTGAAACTGTTCTTTGCTCTCTGGAGACTGGTGCGTACTTTTTCCTTCGCCTCGGCGGAAAGCTCGTGGTTCTTGCGGTAAAATTGTATGTAATCAAAGTATTCACTGGTGAGGGAGGGGTCGCTGACGTCATTCCAGTGGCTTCCCTGAATCCTCTTGCAAAGCTCCCAGCGGAATTCTGCTGCCAGACGGGTGGTGGTTACGTTCAAATCCTCCATATGGAAAATGGACACAAGCATACGGCCGGAGCTGTTGCGGCGCTTTCCTTCGATTTCCTGCCACATGACGCCGCGGACGCCGACGTTTGGCATTAAGATAAAGTCGGGCATGTATTCGAAGTGCACAAGTTCCTTGCCCATGGCGTCCAAGTGATCCATATCCATGCTCTCGCGGTAAAACAGCGTGTAGTCAATTTTTTTGATGTCCTCCAATGCCTTGGCGATTGCCGATACGGTGACGTAGGAATCGTCCAATTTTTTCAGGACATTATCGGAAATGAACAGAGGGCAGTAGGTGGACACGCGTCCGTAGGTGATTTTGTTGACTACGGGGAACATGTTCTTTAATTCGTAATTCACCTTTGCTATAGTGTCGGTTTCCAAAGCCTGCTGTTCCGCTTCGGAGATGGTGCCGCCCAATTTCTGCTTGTGGACATAATCGAAGTAATCCTGATCGAATTCGTTACGGCTCGGCTCCTTTTTGCCGTGGAAAATGGCAAGCAGCCAGTCATAAAAGGTGTAGACGCCCTGTGTACTGTGGTCGGTTATGGTTTCCGACAGATTGCGGAGGTATACGGCGTTGGAAAGACCTGCCAGTTCCTCGTCAACGTACCCGAAATACAAAAACATCATGACGGGCGCCGGAACAACGGGAGCCTCAAGGGTGCGCTTGAACAGTACGGCGTACAGGGCATAGTATTCCGTGGTGAGCTGCGCACGGAGTCTGCAGCAGTCCTCGTCGGTGGAGAACTTGTCCTCCATCTGTTTGTATGCCTGTATGTGCTGCCGGAAGCTGGAGGCAACCTCCAAATCGGGACCGGCAAAATCCAGTATGGTATTTAAGGAGCCCACCAGTTCGCCTAACGAAGCGGAATCGGTATCCTCGGCGGGACGGTCGTTTGTCGGACTCTTTATAAGCGACAGCTTGTGCTGGAAGGAATCAATACGCCTTGCATACAGTGACGGGTCTACCGGGCTGTTCTTTCCAAAGTGCTTGATAATGCGGTTAATGTCCTCCAAAAGCTCGGCGGCATCGTCGCAGTCCTGACCCAGCTTGTAATACAGTGAGGTGTAGAAATCAAACAAATCGTCCTCGGACGCATTGAAATAGTATTCACCAATCTGCTGCAGATAGCGGAACTGTTCTTCCAGGGAGGAGAAAGTTTTGCGGTAATCCAGACTGCACTTGCGTAAAAATCCGGTTACAATGGCGGAGTCCTGCACAAGAATCTTGTAGCCGTCCGCCGCAAGGACATGTGCCAGTCCGAGATAGTAGCCGGACAGCCACAAATCGGGATCCTCGTCACCCAAAAAGGTGGACAGTTCTTCCGACTGCGTTAACGTCCGGGGAGTTACCCGGTAGCGTTTGCACAATGTCTGATATTTGTCATAGTCTTCCTGCAGGTTGTGATAAAAGCTGCTGCAGTTTAAAGAGAACACGGAACTGTTTTCCAACAGTATGTTCATCTGGTGAAAGGCGGAGAGGAGAAACAGTCTCGCCACATCCGGGTGCTTTTTCATCAAGTCATCCAATGCCGTTGTGTTGACATAAGAATAAGTGACAATCGAAGCGTCCTCCGCCACAATATATTTCAGAAAATGTACTTCCGAACAGATTTCACAGACACCGATTACGTCCCCCTTGCCCAAGGTGTATGTACCGCCGGGGTACGCCACCGTGATACGGCCGTCGGTGATAAGGTGCAGCGCGGTCATGGGCTGCCCATAGTCGTATATTATACTTCCTTTTTCCAGAGTAATTCCTGCCATATAGATACCTTCATCCCTTTCCATATGTTATATAACTATAGTATAACTCAACTTGTATGTAATTTTCTACTGTACTTTTGATAAAAATGTGATAAAATAAAAATACATACGTGTCAGTTTTGTTGGGAGGTGCCGAAGTGGAACAGACGATGGAGTACAGACAACAGTTAATTCAGGAATATAAACAGGCAGCAATGCCTCTTTTACACTATCTTCCGTGGATGGAACAGCATGCGGGCAAGGCGGCAAGCTCGTCCTATGAGAGCAGTCAGCTGACGGAACATTCCATGGGATTTCCGGTTTACGACGGAACGCTGATGAATTTTGTGAAGGAAGCGTCCAAATCGACACTTATGGATAAGAATTACAGATATGTATATTCCCGTAACCATATCAGAAACCATAAGGATGAACGCATATTAATCGAAAAGGCGGGCATCAATGAGTGGAATATCCTGCGGGGAATTCTGTCCAACTATGTCTTGGGAGGCAGAACGAAGGGAACCTTGTGGAGCGAGGCGGTACGGGAAGAAATCTTTTATCTGATTTTAAAGCAGATGAAGAGCATTATAGAGTATTGGGACAGGCCTTTTGAGGTCTGATTGTGTGGAGGTAGTGATGGGCGACAAATCGGTACAGAAGAAAAAATACATTTTGGAGACTGCCAGAAAGGTTTTCATGGAGAAAGGATTTAAGAAAGTCACCATGAAGGACATTGTGGAAGCCTGCAATATCAGCCGCGGAGGTCTCTACCTCTATTTTGACAATACCAGTCAGATTTTTTTGGAGGTCTTGAAGCTGGAAAGTCAGGAGGCGGATGATGTATTTTCTGACAGTATCACGGAGGATGCAACGGCAGCGGATATTCTGATTTTGTTTTTACAGGAACAGAAGAAGGAACTGCTCCGCCGTAAAAATACGCTGACACAGGCGGTGTATGAATTCTATTTTGAGAACGAGCTCCCCAAGAAAGATAATATTTTGAAAAAGCAGTTTGATTCCGCAGTGAAGATTATTGAGAAATTAATCGAGGCGGGAGTGGACAACGGCGAGTTTTATTGTGAGGACTGCAAGGGTACGGCGCGCAATATTATGTTCGTGCTGGAAGGACTGAAAATATCCGCACAGACAATCAATATCACGGCGGAGGCTGTGGACAGGGAGATTTCCTATATTTTGAAAGGACTCGGCGTGGAAGAAGAATAGGACCGGCAATGATATGCTTCAAGGGAGATTACTTCTTTGGAGCTTTTTTGCGGGTAACAGGATAAAATCTATCCAAATTTGTCATTTTGTGCTATTGTCGTAAAGAAAGATGTAGTGTATCATAAATTATAAATATATTTTCGGAGGAACAACATGGGTAACGTAAGGCGCATTTATGTAGAAAAGAAGGAACCTTATGCGGTAAAGGCAAAGGAGTTACACGAGGATTTAAAAAATTATCTGGGGATTGCAGTGGACAGTCTCCGCATTTTTATCCGCTATGACGTGGAGAATATTTCGGATGAGGTGTTTGCCAAGGCTTGCAGGACGGTATTTTCTGAGCCGCCCGTGGATGATTTATATGAAGAGACCATAGAGATTCCCGCCGGAGGACGGGTATTTTCCGTGGAGTTTCTGCCCGGTCAGTTTGACCAGAGAGCGGATTCCGCAGTACAGTGTGTGAAATTCCTCAATGAGAACGAGGAGCCTGTTATTAAGACAGCTGTCACTTATCTGATTACCGGAAACGTGACGGATGAGGAGTTTGACAAGATTAAGGCATACTGCATTAACCCGGTGGATTCGAGAGAGACCGATATGGTGAAGCCGGACACTCTGATTACCGTGTATGACGAGCCGGCGGATGTGGCTGTGTTTGACGGATTTAAGGATATGCTGGAGCAGGAACTGCATAAACTGTATGATTCTCTGGGTCTGGCTATGACCTTTAAGGACTTTTTACATATTCAGAAATATTTCCATGATGACGAGAAGAGAAATCCTTCCATGACGGAAATCCGTGTGCTGGACACTTACTGGTCCGACCACTGTCGTCACACGACATTCTCCACGGAGCTTACGGATGTGGAGTTCGGCGAGGGGTATTACCGTTCTCCGCTTGAGACGACTTACCAGAGCTATTTGGATACCAGAGAAGAAATTTTCGGAGACAGAAAAGACAAGTTTGTCTGCCTGATGGATCTTGCTTTGATGGCAATGCGTAAACTGAAAAAAGACGGCAAACTGGATGATATGGAGGAGTCGGATGAAATCAATGCCTGCTCCGTTGTTGTGCCGGTGGAGATGGATTACGGCGATCACAAGGAGACGGAGGAGTGGCTCGTATTCTTTAAAAACGAGACCCACAACCACCCGACGGAAATCGAGCCTTTCGGTGGTGCGGCAACCTGTTTGGGCGGCGCTATCCGTGACCCTCTTTCCGGAAGAGGCTATGTATATCAGGCAATGCGTGTGACCGGTGCGGCAGACCCCACCGTTCCCGTTTCCGAGACACTGCACGGCAAACTTTCCCAGAAGAAACTGGTTCGCGGTGCAGCCAGCGGTTATTCCTCCTACGGTAACCAGATTGGTCTTGCAACCGGATTTGTAAAAGAAATTTATCACCCTTCCTATGTGGCAAAGAGAATGGAGATTGGTGCTGTAATGGGTGCCGCTCCCCGCAAAAATGTCATCCGCGAGACTTCCGACCCCGGAGATATTATCATTCTTTTGGGCGGACGTACCGGCAGAGACGGCTGCGGCGGTGCAACCGGTTCCTCCAAGGTACATACCGAGAAGTCCATTGAGACCTGCGGCGCTGAGGTTCAGAAGGGTAATGCGCCTACCGAGAGAAAGATTCAGAGACTGTTCCGCCGCGAGGAGGTCAGCCGCCTGATTAAGAAATGTAACGATTTTGGTGCCGGCGGAGTATCCGTTGCCATCGGTGAGTTGGCAGACGGTCTGACCGTGGATTTGGACAAGGTTCCGAAGAAGTATGCCGGATTGGACGGCACGGAGCTTGCTATTTCCGAGTCTCAGGAGCGTATGGCGGTTGTGGTAGACCCGAAAGATGTGGACGCTTTCTTAAAATATGCCGCTGAGGAAAATCTGGAGGCAGTTGTTGTGGCTACCGTAACCGAGGAGCCCAGACTGGTGCTGAACTGGAGAGGCAAGAAGATTGTTGATTTGAAGAGAGCCTTTCTGGACACCAACGGCGCTCATCAGGAGACCACGGTAAAGGTGGATATTCCGGTAGAGGAAGATAATTATTTTGAAAAATGGGCTGTGCCCGCTGTCGGAGAGAAATTGGAGGACGGCGATATTAAGGGCGCATGGCTTGCTCTGTTGAATGATTTGAATGTCTGCTCACAGAAAGGTCTGGTGGAAATGTTCGACTCCTCCATCGGCGCAGGAAGTGTGCTTATGCCTTACGGCGGTAAGTATCAGCTTACGGAAACACAGGCGATGGTGGCAAAACTTCCCGTACTGCAGGGTAAGACAGATACCGTCACCATGATGAGTTACGGATTTGACCCGTATCTGTCCTCATGGAGCCCTTACCACGGTGCCGTTTATGCAGTGGTGGAATCTATGGCGAAAATTGTGGCTAACGGTGGCGATTTCAGTAAGATTCGTTTCACTTTCCAGGAGTATTTCCGCCGCATGACCAGTGACCCGGAGCGTTGGAGCCAGCCTTTTGCGGCGCTGTTGGGGGCATATGATGCGCAGATTGGATTCGGACTTCCTTCCATTGGCGGTAAGGACAGTATGTCCGGTACATTCAATGATATTGATGTTCCGCCCACACTGGTATCTTTTGCAGTGGACATTGCGAAGTACGAAGATATTGTGACACCGGAATTAAAGACTCCCGGAAATAAGCTGGTTCGTTTTGAGATTGAAAAAGATGATTTTGATATTCCCATGTATGAGGCGGTTGCGCGTCTGTACGGTGAGATTCATAAACTGACGGAAGAAAAGGTGATTGTGTCCGCGTATGCACTGGATTCTAAGGGTGTGGCGGCAGCCGTTTCCAAGATGGCATTCGGTAATAAGTTAGGCGTTGCCATTGACAATGAGGTGACAACGGACGATTTGTTTGCAAACGGTCTGGGCGACATTTTAGCGGAAATCCCGGCAGACAAGCTGGCACTGTTGGATGAGAGGGAGTTAGAGTACACCTTGATTGGTACGGTGACAGAGGATGCGGCATTTACCTGCGGAGATGTTACCATTTCCATGGACGAGGCTTTGAACGCATGGAAATCCAAGCTGGAGAAGGTATTCCCCACCAAGGCGGAAAAAGGCTGCGAGCCGGTGGAGAGCGGACTTTACAAGGCGGACAGCATTTATGTCTGCAAGAACAAAGTGGCGAAACCCAACGTATTCATTCCGGTATTCCCCGGAACGAACTGTGAGTACGACAGTGCGAAAGCATTTGAGAGAGCGGGTGCCAATGTCATTATAAAGGTATTCCGCAACCTGAGCGCAGAGGATATTCGTGAATCCGTGGATGAGTTTGAAAAGGCTATCAATCAGGCGCAGATTATCATGTTCCCCGGCGGATTTTCCGCAGGTGACGAGCCGGACGGAAGTGCGAAGTTCTTTGCAACCGCATTCCAGAACGCTAAGATGAAAGAGGCTGTCACCAAGCTGTTACAGGAGAGAGACGGTCTTGCACTGGGTATCTGTAACGGATTCCAAGCATTGATTAAATTAGGACTGGTGCCTTACGGTGAGGTTGTCGGTCAGAAAGAGGATTCCCCGACGCTGACTTTCAACACCATTAACCGCCATATTTCCAAGATGGTATACACGAAAGTGGTTTCCAATAAGTCTCCATGGTTACAGGGTGCAACCTTGGGCGCTACCTACTGCAACCCCGCATCCCACGGAGAGGGACGTTTCGTAGCTCCGAAGGAGTGGCTGGATAAGCTGTTTGCAAACGGACAGGTGGCAACCCAGTATGCAGACCAGAATGGCAATATCACCATGGACGAGGAGTACAATGTAAACGGTTCTTACTGCGCAATCGAGGGTATTACCTCTCCCGACGGAAGATGCTTCGGTAAGATGGCTCATTCCGAGAGACGTGACGTGGCTGTGGCTGTGAATATTTACGGCGAGCAGGATATGAAGATTTTCGAGAGCGGTGTGGAGTATTTTAAATAAAAGATAAGGTATGGCAGAAAGGGCGATGGTAGGACATCGCAGGGGTGAAGAGTATGTTGCTTACAATGATACCGTTATTTGATGGGGATATGGCTGTGCGTGCTTATTCGGTCTTTTCCCAGAAAAACAATTATCTGTTAAATCCGTTAATGTTGGGAACCGGTCAGTTGGACGGCGCAGCAACTGTACCGGGACTGGAAATGATACAGAAGATGGGCGTGGAGACCATTTCCGACGATAAGGAACTGTTTGTTCCCATCAGCAATATTTCCGTATTTGCTGATCTTGCGGGACAGTGCGATGCACCCCATGAGCGTATTGTGCTTTTGATAGACAACACCATTCCTCCCATTGAGATGTATATCAACAGACTGAAGGAGTTGAAGGCGCAGGGATATAAGCTGGCAATCCGCAAACTGGCAGTGGTGGAATTTGAAAACTATCATGAAGTATTGAAGCTGATGGACTATGTTTTGCTCAACAACAGAAAGATTGCCATAGACAAGGCGAAGATTTACTTTGGCAAATTGTATCCCAACATTAAACTGTGTGCCGGAAATATCGAATCCAAGGAAATTTTTGAGGAACTGAAAGCGTCCGGCGGATATGAACTGTATGAAGGAAACTTTTACCGGGTTCCCGTCACAAAGGGACAGACCGAGGTCGCGCCGTTAAAAGTAAACTATATCGAATTACTGAATACGGTGAACAATGTGAACTTTGAGCTGACTGACGCGGCAGATATTATCGGAAGGGACACTGCTCTGACAATTTCCCTGATTAAGATGGTAAACCGCATGTCCGTCAATTCCGGAATCAATTCCATTCGTCATGCGGCAGCCATGCTTGGACAGAAGGAACTGAAAAAGTGGATTAACACGGCGGTAGTCAATGCCCTGTATGCGGATAAGCCCAACGAGATTACCAGACTTTCCCTGTTGCGTGCAAAATTCGCCGAAAATCTGGCTTCGTCCTTCGGACTGGCAATGAAAAAGGATGAGCTGTTCCTCATGGGACTGTTCTCCGTGCTGGATGTTATTTTGGAAAAGCCGATGTCAGAGGCTCTGGATATGGTAAAGGTGGCAGACGAAATCAGGGAGGCTTTAATCTATCACAAGGGTGTGCTGACACCCGTACTGGATTTCATGGTTCCCTATGAGGCTGCAAACTGGCCGGAGGTATCCAGACAGATGATTCTTAAAAATATCGAGACGGACGATGTGTCCAAGGCGTACATGGATTCCCTTGTATGGTATCGGGAACTGATGTCCAGTAAGTAGTTGACGAGCGGAAACGAATATATTATAATCAACCTGCATTGTATCCGCAGAGAGCGGAATGATAGCAGAAAGGAAATTAAATATGGAACAGAAAACAAAGAAACTTGTCGGCGTAGGACTGATGACTGCGATTGTGATTGTATTGCAGGCATTGGCGGTAATGATTCGGCCAACCGGTATTTTCAATATCTCTCTGGTGCTGGTACCCATCGTGGTGGGAGCTGCACTGTACGGATATAAAGCTGGAGCATGGCTGGGATTTGTGTTCAGTATGGTCGTTTTGTTTACGGACACGGCTGCTTTTATGGCAATCAGTATTCCGGGAACCATTATCACGGTACTGGTAAAGGGAACTGCAGCGGGACTGGCAGCAGGTCTGGTTTACCTGCTTTTGGAGAGAACCAACCGTTATCTTGCGGTGGTTGTGGCTGCAATCGTCTGCCCGGTAGTGAATACGGGACTGTTTCTCGTGGGATGCCGTCTCTTTTTCATGGATACCATCAACGGATGGGCTGCCGCAAGCGGCTATGCTTCCGCAGGAACTTACATGATTATGGCACTGGTTGGTGTGAATTTCCTCATTGAGATGGGTGTCAACATTGTGCTCAGCTCCGTGATTATGCAGATTATCCGTATCGGCAAAAAGGATAAAGCGTAAGAGAATATTTAAAATATATGTAATATAGTACGAAAATATGCCTCGTGGAATATCTTATAGTAACAGATTGTGAAGGAAGATATTTCATGAGGTATTTTTATTATGCCCTGATTGCGGTGGCGGTTTTACTTTTGATAACAGGGTTGGTCTGTCTGGTTTTATGCCTGCGCAGGCGCCGCGCAGCCTGCAAGGTAAAGAAGCTGTCCTGCTGTCAAAAGAAGGAAAAACTAAACAGCGCTTTGGCACCTTTTGGGTTCTGCTATGATGAGAGAAATGACGCCATCTGTTCCGCCATGTACCCGTGGCAGCGTAAAATGGGGTACTGTCAGACCTATGATAAAGCTGCCTTTGCTATGAACATGGTGATGGACTGTGAGCCCATTTATTTTGACTACAACTCACAGCGTTATTTGCTGGAGCTGTGGAAAGGGCAGTACGGCTGCACCACCGGAGCGGAGATTGGGCTGTATGTGAACCGGAGGGCACACCCGGACAAAGACCCTGCGAGTCTTTTTTACGAGTGTGTGGGGGATGAGGAACGGATTCGGATGAAGTTCGTGCTGTACAGAAACGGCGAAAAGATTTTGGAGAGGGAGGATGTCCACTGGTGGCTTACCGGCTTTTGCGTGGGCATGACCGCAGTGCCGGAGGAACTGACCATGCAGGTAAGCCTTACGTTTCCCAATGCGGGAATGTTCCGTGCTTTCTGGAACGGACTTAGAAAGACCGGGTATGAGGAGAGGGACATCTGTGTTAAAAATTGCAGAACCGTGTTCTTTTACTTTGACGAGCCTCATCAGCCCAATCCGGGAATCTGCGGCAAAAGATGCCGGAGACGTGTGACAAGGAAGAACCGGAAAAATGCCGGACGGTATTGCAGAGTGACAAGGAAGTTTACGACAACGCTGGATAAGATTCTCTATATCGGCTTTTGTTTCCCACTGTTGTTCCGGTTTATTCTAAAGACCGGTTCTAAGAGCACCGGAAGAAAACTGCGAAGATGCAGGAGACAACATGAGAGGACTTTCCGATAAGGAAAGTTCGGCAAAGGGGGGCTTGTATGTCGGAGCGTCTTAAGGAGGTTTACCGGAGGGCGGAGCGAATCTGCATTGACAAAAGTACCCGGATTGTCTGCATGAGTGACTGTCACCGGGGAGTTGGGAATCACGGGGATAATTTTCTGGCAAACCAGCATTTGTTCTTTGCGGCACTGCAATATTATTATGCGAGAAATTTCGCCTACTTTGAGTTGGGGGACGGAGACGAACTCTGGGAGAACAGAAGCCTCAGCCGTATTGTGGAGGTGCACAGCGACGCTTTCTGGCTGATGTCTGAGTTTTACTGTGCGGGAAGATTCAAAATGCTGTACGGAAATCATGATTCCCGGAAGAAAAACGATAAGTTCATGAAAATTCACTGCTGGAAATATTATTGTGATTCGGCAAAATGTGAGCTGGATTTGTTCCCCGGATTACAGGCGCAGGAGGGAATCGTGCTGGTGGATAAGTACACCGGACATGAAATCTTTCTGGTGCACGGGCATCAGGGGGAGCTTTTGAATGACACGCTGGCGCCGCTTGCGGCATTTCTGGTACGATTTGTATGGAAACCCTTGGAGATGCTTGGAATTTTAGACCCCACCAGCGCCGCCAGAAACTATAAAAAGCGCAAAAAAACCGAGCGGCGGCTGGAACATTTTGCATGGAAAAACCGGATTTTACTCGTTGCCGGACATACCCACCGCTCTGTTTTATCCAGACCGGGGGAAAGTTTTTATTTGAATGACGGAAGCTGTGTACATCCCCGCTGTATCACGGCGCTGGAGCTGGAAAAAGGTGCGGTGACACTGGTGAAATGGGCGGTGACGGTGCGACGTGACGGTACGCTGGCGGTGACGAGGGAAGTGCTGGAGGGGCCTGTCTTGTGGGAGGACTATTGGAGGCTCTCGCAAAAAGATTAGGTAAAACGAGTGAGAAGTTGTTGCCCCCCTAAAAGTTTTGTGATATAATAAACCGATTGCGGACCGGAAGGATAATTCAGGTCCGCTCTTGTCAAGCCAAAACGGAAGAGAGGTAGAGTATGAAAGCGTTTTTAATTTTAGAGGACGGCACGGTGTTTGAGGGAACTCATATTGGTGCCGACAAGGAAATTATCAGTGAAATCGTGTTTAATACATCTATGGCAGGATATTTAGAGGTACTTACCGACCCGTCTTATGCGGGACAGGCAGTATGTATGACATATCCGCTGATTGGAAATTATGGAATCTGCAAAGATGACATGGAATCCGCAAGACCATGGCCGGACGGCTTTATCGTGAGAGAACTCTCACGTATTCCGAGTAACTTCCGTTGTGACATGACAATTCAGCAGTTCCTGGAGGAGAATGACGTTCCGGGAATTGCGGGAATCGATACCAGAGCATTGACGAAAATCCTTCGCGAGAAGGGTACCATGAACGGTATGATTACCACTAACGAACACTATAATATAGAAGAAATTCTTCCGAAGCTGAAAGAGTACACGACAGGAAAAGTGGTAGAAAAAGTAACCTGTAGTGAGAAATATACCGTCAGCCCGACAACGGAGCTTGCACAGAACGGACCTTTGTCCGGCGCGGCACGCTTTGACAAGGCAGGATATGCCAAGGGAATCCGTGAGCCGAGACCTTCACTGGTGACAGAGTTAAACGGTGCGGGACTTAAGGTTGCACTGATGGATTTCGGCGCGAAAGCCAATATCGCCCGCTCTCTTGCAGAGAGAGGCTGCGAGGTCACGGTTTATCCGGCACTGACTCCCGCAGAGGAAATCATTGCCGACGCACCGGACGGCATTATGCTGAGCAACGGACCGGGAGACCCGAAGGAATGTACTTCCATTATTCAGGAAATTAAAAAATTATACGATACGGATATTCCGATTTTTGCAATTTGTCTGGGACATCAGCTCATGGCGCTTGCCACCGGAGCGGATACCCACAAGATGAAATACGGACACAGGGGCGGAAACCATCCGGTGAAGGATTTGACGACCGGACGCGTATACATTTCCTCCCAGAATCACGGCTATGTGGTAGATACGGACAAGTTAGACCCGAAGGTGGCGGTTCCTGCATTTGTCAATGTCAATGACGGAACCAACGAAGGCTTAGCTTATACCGGCAAAAATATTTTCACGGTACAGTTCCATCCGGAGGCGTGCCCCGGACCGCAGGATTCCGGTTATCTGTTTGACCGGTTCATTACAATGATGAAGGGAGAAAATTAAGATGCCAAAGAATCCGAATGTAAAACGAGTAATGGTGATTGGCTCCGGCCCGATTGTAATCGGACAGGCAGCAGAATTTGACTATGCAGGTACACAGGCATGCCGCTCCCTGAAAGAGGAGGGCGTGGAGGTTATCCTTGTAAACTCCAATCCGGCAACCATTATGACGGATAAGGATATTGCGGACAAGGTATACATAGAGCCTTTGACCGTAAAAGTATTGGAGCAGATTATTGAAAAAGAAAAGCCGGACAGTATTCTCCCTACACTGGGTGGTCAGGCAGGACTGAACCTCGGTATGGAGCTGGAGGAATCCGGTTTCTTAAAATCCCACAATGTTACCCTGCTTGGAACAACGGCAGCAACTATCCGCAATGCGGAGGGACGTCAGGAATTTAAAGATTTGATGGAGCGCATCGGCGAGCCCTGCGCAGCTTCCAAGGTTGTGGAAAATGTGGAGGACGGTGTGGAGTTTACCAACACTATCGGTTATCCGGTCGTTCTTCGTCCCGCATATACGCTGGGTGGTTCCGGCGGCGGAATTGCGCATAATCAGGTGGAACTGGAAGAGATTCTGGAAAACGGTCTGAGACTTTCCCGTGTCGGACAGGTACTGGTGGAGCGTTGTATCGCAGGCTGGAAGGAAATTGAGTACGAGGTAATGCGTGACAGCGCGGGCAACTGTATTACCGTATGTAATATGGAAAATATTGACCCTGTAGGCGTGCATACCGGCGACAGTATTGTTGTGGCGCCTTCCCAGACGCTGAGCGACAAAGAGTACCAGATGCTTCGTACCTCCGCACTGAAAATCATTAACGAACTGGAAATCACCGGTGGATGTAACGTGCAGTTCGCTTTGCATCCCACCAGTTTTGAATACTGTGTTATCGAGGTAAACCCCCGTGTAAGCCGTTCTTCCGCACTGGCAAGTAAGGCTACCGGTTACCCGATTGCAAAGGTAGCGGCGAAAATCGCTCTGGGCTTTACGCTGGATGAGATTAAGAATGCCATTACCCATAAGACTTACGCAAGTTTCGAGCCCACACTGGATTACTGTGTGGTAAAAATTCCGAGACTGCCTTTCGATAAATTTATTACGGCAAAGCGTACCCTGACCACACAGATGAAGGCAACCGGTGAGGTTATGAGTATCTGCAACAATTTTGAAGGCGCTCTGATGAAGGCAATCCGTTCACTGGAACAGCATGTGGACTGTCTGAGAAGCTATGACTTCAGCGCTCTTTCCAAGGAAGAGCTGATAGACCGACTGAAAATTGTGGACGACCAGCGTATTTATGTCATTGCAGAGGCAATCCGCAAGGGTATCAGCTACGAGCAGATTCATGAGATTACTCTGATTGACGAATGGTTTATCGACAAGATTGCCATACTGGTGGAGATGGAGAACGCATTAGAGACGCAGCCCCTTACCGTGGAACTGTTAAAAGAGGCAAAGAGACTGGAGTTCCCCGACAATGTGATTTCCCGTCTGACCGGCAAGCCGGAGGAAGAGATTAAGAAAATGCGTTATGATAACGGCATTAAGGCGGTCTACAAGATGGTAGATACCTGTGCCGCTGAGTTTGCTGCGTCCACCCCTTATTACTATTCCGTATTCGGCGGAGAGTGCGAGGCAGTGGAGACCAAGGGACGCAAGAAAGTGCTTGTTCTCGGTTCCGGCCCTATCCGAATCGGACAGGGTATCGAATTCGATTACTGTTCCGTACATGCCACATGGGCATTTGCCAAGGCGGGATATGAGACTATCATTATCAACAACAACCCGGAGACCGTAAGTACGGACTTCGATATTGCGGATAAACTGTATTTTGAGCCGTTGACCCCCGAGGATGTGGAATCCATTGTCAACATTGAAAAACCGGACGGTGCCGTGGTGCAGTTCGGCGGACAGACTGCCATTAAATTAACGGAAAGTCTGATGAAAATGGGTGTGCCCATTTTGGGAACCAAGGCGGAGGACGTGGACGCTGCCGAGGACAGAGAGCTGTTTGACGAAATACTGGAGCAGACCGGAATTCCCCGTGCGGCAGGCGGAACCGTATACACTGCCGAGGAGGCAAAGGCGGTTGCCAACAGACTCGGTTATCCCGTGCTGGTAAGACCTTCCTATGTATTGGGAGGACAGGGTATGCAGATTGCCATTTCCGATGAGGAAATCGAGGAATTTATGGCAATTATCAACCGTATCGCCCAGGATCATCCTATTTTGGTAGATAAGTATTTACAGGGAAAAGAGATTGAGGTCGACGCAGTGTGCGACGGAACCGATATTCTGATTCCCGGTATTATGGAGCATATTGAGAGAACCGGTATTCACTCCGGCGACAGTATTTCCGTTTATCCCGCACCGACCATTGACCGGACGGTAAAGGAGAAAATTGCGGAGTACACCAGAAGACTGGCTAAGGCGCTTCATGTCAAGGGTCTGATTAATATCCAGTTTATCGCCATCGGTGAGGACGTTTATGTAATTGAGGTAAATCCCCGTTCTTCCCGTACCGTTCCTTATATCAGCAAGGTGACGGGTATTCCTATTGTGGATCTGGCAACCGAGGTTATTATCGGTAAGACCATCCGTGAACTTGGTTATGAGCCGGGACTGCAGCCGGAGGCAGAGTATTTTGCCATTAAGATGCCGGTATTCTCCTTTGAGAAAATCAGGGGCGCAGAAATCAGCCTCGGCCCGGAAATGAAATCCACCGGAGAATGTCTTGGTATCGCAAAAACCTTCAACGAAGCACTGTACAAGGCATTTTTGGGCGCCGGCGTGGAACTTCCCAAGTACAAGAATATGATTATCACGGTAAAGGATGCCGATAAGGGCGAGGCAATCGAAATCGGCAGACGTTTTGAGAAGTTGGGCTATACCATTTACGCCACCAGAAGTACGGCGGCTGCTTTGAATGAAGCGGGTGTAAAAGCGAGAAAGGTCAACAAGATTTCTCAGGAGTCACCTACCGTTATGGACTTGATTCTGGGGCACAAGATTGACTTGGTTATTGACACGCCGACTCAGGGACGTGACAAGACGAGGGATGGTTTCCTTATCCGCCGTACCGCTATCGAGACGGGAATCTACTGCATTACCGCCATGGATACGGCAAGGGCTCTGGTTACCAGTATGGAGCATGCAAGCAAGGAACTTACACTGGTAGATATTGCCACTCTGTAAAAGAAATTCAATTATTTTCACATAACCTGCATATACTACTTACAGAAAGAGTAGATATGCAGGTTTTTTGTTGGCAAAAAGACCGGAAAGGTATGAAAAATGGAACACAGAATGACAGCGGAGACCTATCCCTTTGTGGCGAGACCGCTACCTTATGAATATGATGCGCTGCTTCCGGCGATTGATGAGGAGACATTGCACTTTCACCATGACAAGCACTATAAGACCTATGTGGATAATCTGAATAACACGCTGGCGGATTATCCGGAATTGCAGCAGATGAGCCTGAAAGAGCTGCTGATTTCCTTGGAGGAGCTTCCGGCTGCCGCACAGACCCCTATCCGCAACAACGGCGGGGGCGTGTACAATCACGAACTTTATTTTGATGCCATGAAAAGCCCCGTGGGGCAGGAGGTGTGCGGTGAACTGGCGGAGGCGATAAACCGGGATTTCGGTTCCTATAAACAGTGGCAGGAACAGATGAAGCAGGCGGCGGTTGGGCAGTTTGGCTCCGGCTGGGCATGGCTTTTGACCGACTGTGACGGAAAGCTGTCCGTTGTGCAGACACCCAATCAAAATGTGCCGGATCTGGCAGAGTATACCCCGCTGTTTCTGGTGGACGTGTGGGAGCACGCCTATTATCTTCAATACCAGAACCGCAGGGCGGACTACGTGGACGGCTGGTTTTCTCTGATTAACTGGCGCAAGGCGCAGAAGCGTTATGCGGAGCGCTGCCAATAAAAAGGGGATAGTAAATCCGGACGATTTGTGCTATTTTGATAGTAAAGAAAAATACGGAAGAAAAAGGAGAAAAAACTATGCCAAAGTGGATTGATAATGCGATTTTTTATGAAATTTATCCCCAGTCTTTTTGCGATACCAACGGTGACGGAATCGGTGATTTTCAGGGAATCATAGAAAAACTGGACTATATTAAGGAACTCGGATGCAATGCTGTCTGGCTCAATCCCTGTTTTCAGTCTCCTTTCGGGGACGCAGGCTATGATGTGTCGGATTATTACAGTGTGGCACCCAGATACGGAACCAATGAGGATTTGAAGCGGCTGTTTCGGGAGGCACACAGAAGGGATATGCACGTACTGTTAGACCTGGTGCCGGGGCATACCTCTGTGGAACATAAATGGTTTAAGGAATCCATGAAGGCGGAGAAAAATCAGTATACAGACCGTTATGTGTGGACGGATGATGTGTGGAATCTTCCGCAGAATATGGGATACCTCTGTGGAATTTCCGAGAGAAACGGTTCCTGTGTGGTGAACTTTTTCTCCCATCAGCCGGCGTTAAATTATGGATTCTATAAACCGGAGCAGCCGTGGCAGCAGCCTATGGATGCGGAGGGACCGAAGGCAACTTTGGAGGAAATGAAAAAGATAATCCGTTTCTGGCTCGGAATGGGCTGTGACGGCTTCCGTGTGGACATGGCGGGTTCTCTGGTGAAAAATGATGAGGACAGCAAGGGAACGATAAAACTGTGGCAGAATGTCAGACAATTTCTGGATGCGGAGTTCCCGGAGGCGGCATTTATCTCCGAGTGGGGCGAGCCGAATAAGTCCATTGAGGGCGGTTTCCATATGGATTTTCTGCTGCATTTCGGACCTTCCCATTACACGGATTTGTTCCGCTGCGAGGAACCCTTCTTTTCCGGCAGAGGAAAAGGCGATGTGGCGGCATTTGTGGAAAAATATACGGAGAACTATAACAAGGCGGCGGGCAGGGGATTGATTTGTATTCCCTCCGGCAATCATGATATGGACAGACTTGCAAGACACCTCCACGGAAAGGAACTGAAGGTGGCGTTTGCGTTCCTGCTTTCCATGCCGGGAGCACCGTTTTTGTACTATGGGGACGAGATTGGTATGCGCTATGTGGAGGGGCTTGCCTCCGTGGAGGGCGGATATAACCGCACCGGCTCCCGTTCTCCCATGCAGTGGGACGGTACGACCAATGCGGGATTCAGCTCAGCACCGGCGGAAAAGCTGTACATACAGCAGGATTTGAGTGCGGACAGACCTACCGTGGAGGGACAGAAGGCAGACCCGGATTCCCTGTACCGGGAGGTACAAAAGCTGATTGAAATCAGAAAGGCAACCCCGGCACTCGGAAACAGAGGGAATATCGAATTTGTTTATGCCAAAAAGAATGAGTATCCGTTTGCTTATATAAGAAGCTGCGAGGAACAGAAAGTGCTGGTGGTTTTGAATCCTTCCGAGAGGGAAAGTGCTTTTGCGGGAAATTATGACCTAAAAGAGACGCTTTACAGCTTTGGCGGAGAGGTTCGCTGCGAGGGCGGTATGATAAAGGTTCCCGGTAATTCTGCGGGATTTTATCGTATTTGACGTTGAGGAGCGGACATGAATCGGATAAATTATCAAAAGGAACTGGAGAAGATACTGGCAGGTCTGGGTGAGAGGGTTCCGAGACTTTTTCTGCACAGCTGCTGTGCTCCGTGCAGCAGCTATTGTCTGGAATATCTGTGCCGATATTTTGCCATTACGGTATTTTATTTTAACCCCAATATTTCCGCGGAGGAAGAGTACCGGAAAAGAGTGCGGGAACAGAAACGGCTGATTGCGCAGTACAATGCCGAACGGAAAGGATATCCCATTGAAATTGTGGAGGGGGATTACGAACCCGATTCTTTTTTCCGTATGGCAAGGGGATATGAAAACTGTCCGGAGGGCGGCGAGAGGTGTTTTAAGTGTTTTGAAATGCGCCTTGGCGAAACCGCCCATAAGGCAAAGGAGGGCGGTTTTGACTATTTTGCAACAACGCTCACCATCAGCCCTTTAAAAAATGCGGAAAAAATAAACGAGATTGGACAGGCGCTTGCGAAAGAGACGGGTGTGGCATGGCTTCCTTCGGATTTTAAGAAGAAGGAGGGCTATAAGCGCTCCATTGAACTGTCCGCCCAATATGATTTGTACCGGCAGGATTATTGTGGCTGCGCCTATTCCAAGGCAGAGCGGGAAAAGGAAAAGAAGTTGCGCAATTTGGCAAATTACGGTACAATCATAGAGACTGTCTGTACAGAAGGTGCAGAAAAAGAAATCGGGATGGAAAAAGAGGATTAAGAGATGAAAAAGATTTTGGACAAGTTGACGGAGGAGATGCAGAAGGCCTTTGAGGCGGCAGGATATGATGCAGCACTGGGCAGGGTAACGGTATCCAACCGTCCGGATTTGTGTGAATACCAGTGTAACGGAGCCATGGCAGGAGCAAAACAGTATCATAAGGCGCCTGTCATGATTGCCAATGATGTGGCGGCACAGCTTGCAAACAGCAGTGTGTACAAGGAGGCAACAGCGGTAGCTCCCGGATTTTTGAATTTGAAGGTATCCGAAGAATTCTTGCTTGAGTATGTGCAGGGTATGAAGGCAGATTCCAAGTTTGGACTGGATATGCCCGCAAAGCCTAAAAAAATTGTGATTGACTACGGCGGACCCAATGTGGCGAAAGCACTCCATGTGGGACACCTTCGCTCCGCCATTATCGGAGAGAGTTTAAAGAGAATTGCCCGGTTCGTGGGACATGATGTAGTGGGAGATATTCATTTAGGTGACTGGGGACAACCCATGGGATTGATTATCCATGAATTGCAGCTTCGTTATCCTGAACTTCCTTATTTTGACGAGAGCTATACCGGAGAATATCCGGAGGAAGCGCCCGTTACCATTTCCGAGCTGGAGGAGATTTACCCAACAGCCAGCGGTAAATCCAAGGAAGACCCGGAATATAAGGCAAAGGCCATGGAGGCTACGTTTAAATTGCAGAGCGGAGTGCGGGGATACCGTGCGCTGTGGAATCACATTATCCGTGTGTCCGTAAGCGATTTGAAGAGAAACTATGAGAAACTCAATGTGGAATTTGATTTGTGGAACGGAGAATCCACGGTTCACGATATGATTCCCGATATGGTGAAATACATGAAGGACGGCGGATACGCCTATATCAGCGACGGTGCACTGGTGGTGGATGTGAAAGAGGATACGGACACCAAGGAGATTCCTCCCTGCATGATTTTAAAATCGGACGGCGCATCTTTGTATAACACTACAGACCTTGCCACTATTCAGATGAGAATGAGAGATTTTCATCCGGATGAAATGATTTATCTGACAGATAAGAGACAGGATTTGTATTTTGAGCAGGTATTCCGCTGCGCGCGCAAGACAAAACTGGTGGAGCAGGATACAGAGCTTTTGCACATTGGTTTCGGTACCATGAACGGCAAGGACGGTAAACCTTATAAAACCCGTCAGGGTGGTGTGCCGAGACTGGAAAACCTGATTGACGAGATTAACGAGGAAATGCTTCGCAAGATTAAGGAAAACAGCGAGAGCAAGGGCTATCAGGTGGACGAAGACGAGGCCTCCAAGACAGCGAAAATCGTCGGACTGGCTGCCATTAAATACGGTGATTTGTCCAATCAGCCTGCCAAGGATTATATCTTCGATGTAGACCGCTTTACATCCTTTGAGGGAGATACCGGTCCTTATATTCTGTATACCATTGTCCGGATTAAGTCCATTCTGGCAAAATATAATGCCCAGGGCGGCAATGTGGACAGCGCTTGCCTTCAGACGGTACAGAATGATTCCGAGAAAGCGCTGGTTATGGAACTTACAAAATTCAATGCCATGATGGAAGCTGCCTATGCGGAGAGTGCGCCCAATAAGGTTTGCGCATACATTTATGATTTGGCAAATGAGTTCAACCGTTTCTACCATGAAACTCCGATTTTGAATGAGAGCGATGAAAAGAAGAAAGCAGGCTGGATTGCACTTTTAGAGCTTACAAGAGATGTGCTGGAGACCTGCATTGACGTACTGGGATTCAGCGCACCGGAGAGAATGTAATTGTGCTAAAAGACAGGCTGTAAAAGTCCATGTGAAAAAAAGTGACAAATTTGTACCGAAAAAAGAAAAAAATTTGTTGACAAAAAAGGCATGTCATTGTATACTAACAAAGTCGGTTGCGTGAGTAACCGACAGATGGAAGTTTAGCTCAGCTGGGAGAGCATCTGCCTTACAAGCAGAGGGTCATAGGTTCGAGCCCTATAACTTCCACTCCAACGAAAGTTGGTCATAGATGGCGAGATAGCTCAGTTGGCTAGAGCATGCGGTTCATACCCGCAGTGTCGAGGGTTCAAATCCCCCTCTCGCTACGTTAAAACCCTTGATTTTTCAAGGGTTTTTTCTTTTTGTGTTGCATTTCGTGTTGCATAGCATTAAAAAAGTGAATCGAAATGATTATTTGCCTTATCTGACATTTCTTTTTTTCGGTCACTCATTGCATGCCTATAAACAGCCTTTAATACCTTATCCGAACACCATCCGCCAGCTTCCATGATATATGCGTCCGGGATTCCAAGAGCGTGACGTATAGATGCGGAGTAGTGCCGTAAATCATGAAAACGAAAATGAGGTATATTGTTTCTTTCCAGTATTCTTCCGAACATGATTGTAATAGAATGTGGATTGAGGGTTGTTATGTGTCCCATCTCCCTTATCCTGTCTATAACGAATTGTGGAGCTTCTATATATCGGTCTGAGGATTTCGTTTTCGGTGCTTTTAAGTGCCATTGCTTGTCCGCCCCCAAGACAAGGGAGTGATGGACGTGGATGGTAGTGTTATCAATGTCGTTCATAGACAAGCCGCATATCTCTCCCCGGCGCATCATGCAAAATGCTCCAAGCAGTACTGGTATTTCTAATTCCGTATTTTTAACAGCTAATACGAGTTTCTTTATCTCTGTGTCCGATGGAATATACAGATTAGGGACTATAGCTTGCGGCATTGTAGTGTTTAACACTATACTGGAACCAAGCACGGCGGAAATAAGACCGTGATAATTTCGTACCGTTTTTGGCGATTTGGTGATTGCAAGAACATTGATGACATTCTGCACCTGCCTTTGGTTTATGTCGCATAACTTCGTCTTACAGAAAGATGGAAAATCCTCGCAGAGTACCGTTTCAATGTTTCTATATCCGCGAATTGTAGCAGGAGAAAGAACTGCTTCTTTTTCTGAGATATACATGGATAATGCTTCTTCAAATAGAGCGTTATATTTGGGACGTTCTTTTGCTGCGTTTTTGGCAATCGCATATTGCGCCGCTTGCAATTCCGCCTCTCTTTTGCCTTTTGGACTAGGGTCGTTAGATGTAAACGATTTGTATATTCGTTTACCATTTTCGTCTGTATAGTCATAGACCTGACATCGCCATGAACCAGACGGTAGTTTTCTTGCTGTTGTCATAAATATTCCTCCTTTTTGGGCATAAAAATGCCCGGTGCTTGCGTTTTCACCGGGAGGATGATACAATCTATTTGTGTAGGTGACTGTATCGGGATCCCCGATGTGGTTACAGTGCCGCTCCTGTTGGCGCAGGGGCGGTTTTTTTATTAAATTATGCTGTTAGCATTTCTACGTTTTGGGGTTCCTGTCTTTGACTCCACCTAATAGTATTTATATCGTAGTTTGAAAAAGCATCCTCAATCCCTTTTCCGACATTGTTTGCATCATTCAAAAATATAATTAATCTACTGTCTTGTTTTCTGGCAGGTTTTGTATCTTCCCATGCAAAAATTGCGTTACCCATAGATACTTTTGTTGGGTTGTTTATTGCTAAGCATAATCTTTCTGGCTTATTTTTTGAACGCTGTATAGTAAAATCATAGTTATGCATAAACCCAGATTTTCCAGCAAACTGTACATTCTCCATACAAAATATGTCGTTTTGGTTAAAGAACTCCTGAATATCATCCAAAAAGTATGAGCCAACCTTAGAACGTGATGTCAAATAAAGGTCAGATACACGCATTAGACATTGCGTAAATGCGTGCTTTTTTTTAGCAAATTGATTAGCGGGTGCCTTTATTATTAATTCGTTACCATTAAGTTGTACGCCATATTGGATAAGAATACTTAATAATTGCTGCTTTCGGTTTTTTGTCATTTTGTAGCCGGCCATTTCTAACCCATTTATAGTAAATCCATCATCCGTAAAAAATATTTCTTGTCCATCTTGTTTAACATAAAACTGTAAGTAGTCGTTATCATTATCTAAAAAAGGAGTATTAATTTCATAATATTCTCCAACTTTAGAGAATGTAATTTCACTTTTTAACCAGTCTACATACTCATTAATATAAGATTGAATATCCATAGAAATCCTCCTTTTATAAAAGTTCTAACTGAAAATTTATTGTTGGCTTTTTTATTACGTGAAATTTATCTAAGAACATTAATGTATTATCCACAAATTTATCTGATTCAATATTTTCTGCGGGAAATGCCATTCGTCGCCCATATTCTTCTGTATAAATATGCCAGTGGGAACCAACTATTTTAGTTCCATCTGGGTTTAAATGGACTTTATTTTTATTGATATGAAGTTCCAACAGGAGAACTCCGTTTTTTTGTATTCTCGCACCCAAATCATATTTTTTACGGTCAACCTTCCCCCGACATATTTTGATGGTGAATATGTCTTTCTTATCATCTCCCTTTACATCAAATTCTATAGATTTTCCTGTGGAAGGAAAGTTAATAGAATCAACAAGAGAATTTTTTAACATATTTAATAATTTATCTGCTTCGTCTTGTGTTAGCATTTCACTCATTAGTACCCCTCAATTCAAACACCAGTTCGACAGAACTGCCGTTTTTTTTTAGAGAGTAATAGAGTGACTAAAGTTTGTGCGCTTCTTGCTCAATTGCATCTGCATTATCTTTATCAAAATCACCGTTTTTAATATGGTTAATGGCGTGCTGGTAGGCTGATAATTGTCGCTCGTACGACAGTCTTGCGTTTAAAAATATTGTGTAACTATCATCCTTATTTTTGACAATTTGCTCACCTACAAGTACATCCATATCAATAACCTGTGTGTTAATATCCAATCTGTATCACCCCAATTACACTGTATAACTCTATATGTACCATAAAGCGGACTTAGATTTCACCTCCATTTTCTTGATTGTATAGAGTTCTCATTAAATCCATGTGAGCCTTAAATCTTTCGGGTGGCATATTACGTTTCATGTCATAAAGGGAACGCATATCTTCATCCTCAAACATTTCCTGAGCCAGTTTGGCGGTTTCTTCATTAAGATAGTAGCCATTTGGTTCTTCTCCGGTCATTAGATATTCTACGGAGACGCCAAAATAGTCAGCTACCTTTTCAATGGTAGAGTGTCGGGGCTCCTGTGTTTTCCATTTAGTAACTGACCCCTTGGCTATGCCTAAGTCCTTCTCTAGTTTAGATTGAGAAATTCCCTTTTTTTCACATAAATTCACAATTCGTTCATTTAGTGTCATGCTTTTCTCTTTCCGCTGATAAAAATCAACAAAAAGGCATTGACAAACTGATAAAAAGCAGTATAATAAAACCATACCGCTGATAATTATCAACGAAATGTAACTTTGATGCTGATTTTTATAGCAATGTTTTGTGGTAGATTCATTGTAGAATAAAATCAGCAAAAAGTCAACAAATTCGTTGATAATTATCAGATGAATAAATAGGGAGGTGATTGTGACGAGCGTATATGAAAATGTATCAGTACTTTGTGCAAAGAATAAGAAATCTATTCGTTGTGTTGAGAGAGAAGCGCATTTAGCTGTTGGGACAATATCCAAGTGGAAAAACGCAAGCCCAACTGTGGACAATCTTAAAGCGGTAGCAATGGTATTGAATGTCAAGGTGGACAGGCTATTGGAGTAGGAAGGGAGATGAGTAAAGTTGTCGTTAGAAAGTAACATAGCAGGAGTTATTAAGAAAAGAGGAATTAACTTATCTGCTATGGCAAGAGATACAGGAATTTCATATATGTCACTTTATGACAGCCTTTTTAATGACAGACGGAAAAGACCGTTGAAGGCAAGTGAGTTTCTGGCAATATGCGAGTTCCTTGGTGCTTCACCCACAGATTTTGCGGAAGAGAAAGAACCATTAAAAAAATGACCCAAAGCGCTGCGAACACTTAGGGTCATGTAGGCTATACAAGTTCAAAAACTACGTTACCGCTCACGTAAGTGCGGCTGATGAGAATATAGCCTTCCGCTTCAAGCTCATTGATAGCAACTTTTGCGGTTACATCAGAAAAACCATTTGCAATCAGGTCAGAATTCATAAATTCTGTTTTCCCTGTATCTGCTTGAAGAATCTCTAGGGCTTTCTCAGAAAGAGAAGTCATATGTGCCACCTCCTCTCCAAGGCAGGATTTTTCTAGGAAAGCCTTTGTTTTTAGGATAAGTAAATTTTAGCACAGAGTTAAAAATATTTTGTGCCATTTTGAAAAGAGAGGAGAAAAGAGGGATAGAGAGTGAATTTTGAGACGGATTAAGAGAGGAGAGTATATATGGCACGTGGGTGGCAGAGTACAAGAGAAGCATTATTAAATGAAGTCAAATCCAGATGGAATTATGTAGCGAATCTGTCACAAATTGACAATAAGTCAATGCCTAAAGTGATGGGGTGCGGCATCGCAACCTATTATAACAGAAAGCGTGATTTGGAGAGACTGACGTTAGGAGAGATATGGGCAATCGAGCGGGCAACCGGATGTGAACTGACCGTACCTTTTCAGCAAAAGAACTGAGCATTAATGCCGTGTCCTGTGCGTGGTGTGAAAGCACCATACCCATTTTACCCCTCACATTTATAAAGGTGTCCGGAATTAAGACCGGGCACCACGCAGAGGGCACGGTGGACAAGCAGAAAGGAGATGAGAAAGTGAAAAAAGGATTCAATCTGGTGAATGTCTTAAGCGGTATCGGATTTGTAGCGTTGATACTGGCACCGGGCGCACTGGATTCTGATATGCCGGTGACAGCCGTTGTACTGGTTGCCATATTCGGTATCTGCGCAGTCCTCTCTTTGAGAGAAAACGGCATAAAAAAATAGGATTCCCCACCGTCCAAAGTTCGGAATCCTACAAAATAACACTTGCAATGCTATTTATATGCCTATTATATGGCACTTGGAGGGAAAAGTCAATGAGCAACCATGGTAGTGATTATGTGAAAGAATTGGAGGTAAAAATGGATGGATTTGTATTAAAGGGAAAGAAGTTTTCTTATAAGAGCAAACAGAATGTTGATTCAGTGACCGTCAGACTTACTCCAGAGGCCTACAACGCACTGGTTGATATGGCAAATGAGAGTACATTATCGATTAGAAATATTGCTTCGCAGGCCATTCTTTATGCTTACAGCAACTTGGAAATCGATAGAGAGGAATCTGGCAAGGGATGACAAAGAAGGGAGAAGAAGATGAATAAAAATAATTCTGAAAATGAATTTATGATTTCCGTACCATATGATGATTTTGTTGCTGGACTGCAGGCATTGAGAGTTCTTATTTCTATCAGACAGATGATTAAGAATGCGAATTCTTACGCATCCAGTGATATTAAGGCAGTCCTTGGGTTTAAGGAGGAAAACAACAATGCCGGAAATGATCGAGAATAGGATGGTGGTTGACTCGGAGTGGGACTCGCCATGTAAGCCGGTATTACGATGTGGAGAGTGCGGAACAGGTATCTATGCAGAGAATGATTATTATGATTTTATTGGAGACATTGTCTGTGAAGATTGCGCTCGCAGGTATATACAGAACCATTTTAAGAGAACCGCAGGATAGGAGGATATATGGACAGAGAAAGAATGATGGCAATCTCTACAGATGAATATAAACAATTGGCGGAGATTAAGATCAGAGCAGGTTTGCTCTGGGAGAAATGTGCACGGATAAAGCACGAAGAAGGCGCAGCGACAATTTCAATTGATGAAGTGCAGTTTCTATTGAATGCAGAAGATAACTATGATCCGTTTTGTGGGCTACCGATGCAGGATGTTCCGCAGCAAGGACAGTATCAGGCGCCGAATAATTTTACAGATGTTATGGATGGGAGGAATTAAGTATGGCAACACCAGTATTGATTATAGGTAAGTCGGGAGCGGGAAAGAGCACAAGTATGAGAAATTGCTCTGGCAACGATGACTGGAATGTTATCAGAGTATTAAATAAGCCGCTACCATTTAAGGGAAAAATTAATGGTTGGAAGACGGATGATTATCAGACCGTTATGAAGTGTCTTTATTCATCCAAGGCAAGCCTAAGTATTATGATAACAACTACCTCGGTAAAGTAACCGGCACCGGCGGCGGTATCTTTGATAATGTGGAAGAGAGAACCATTACGGATGCAGAAATTGAAAATATGCCATTTTTTTATCATGGTCTGGACTTCGGTTTCGAGCATCCACAGACTTTCGAGGTTGCATATTATGACGAGGACGCAGACACATTGTATTGCGTGGCGGAGGTATTTGCCAAGCACTGCAAGAATAGTACATTTGCGCGGAAGATTAAGAAGTACATCGAAGAGGAGATTATCTGTGATTCTGCCAGACCGGATGCAATAGCAGAACTGCAGGACTGGGGATTTAATGCGATTGGTGCTAAAAAGCGTTGGGGTTCCGGCAAGGGAAGGGATTATTGCTGGGAATGGCTGCAACAGACCACAAAGATTGTGGCAGACCCGGAGCGGTGCCCACACCTTGTGCATGAATTAACTACGCTTGAGCATGAGCAGTTAGCAGATGGCAGTTTTTCGGATGCGTATCCGAAATTGGACGAGGACTGCGTGATGGCACTTATATATGCTCTGAACCGTGTGATTATGGAGAGCCGCCGCAACAATGGACTTTATGATGATGAGATAGACGAGGAGGAAGACGATGGAGAATACGAAGATTAACGTACTTGGGACGGAATATCGGGTTGAAACCCACAAAGTATCAGAGGACAGTTATCTAGAGGAAAACAAACTTTCCGGCTATTGTGGAGAAGAGGACAAACTGATTGTTGTTGCTGATATGTCAGAAGAGAAATATTTTACTGGCATGGATGAAAAGGCGCAGAAAACATACTGGAAAAAGACCTTACGGCATGAAATTATGCACGCATTTTTGAATGAGAGCGGATTATCCGATAGCTCAAATCAGTACGGCGGTGCATGGGCAAAGAATGAGGAAATGGTTGATTGGTTCGCTATCCAGTCTCCCAAAATTTTCAAAGTGTACAAAGAGCTTGGAATTTTGGATTCCCCCATTTATCAACTTGACACTACTGATAGACAGAAGGGGGAAACACTATGATTTGCAATAAGAAAGCGTATCCTGATATGAAAAAAGATTGTGAAAATTGTTCTGAAAGGGGAGCTTGCTATAATGGGCACGCAGTTGGTGTTGCAGTAGCACAAATTCTTGAAAATGCAGTAGCACCAATTTTGAGAGAGACAATGCAAATTAGCGTAGGTGGAGTAATGACAACGGTTTATAGGGATGAGATAGAAAATGAAATCTATAAAGCATTTCAGGAACCTTTTATGATGAATTATGGAGCGCGACGCATATGAACATATTTACAAGAGCAAAGGAGTTTTTTATGAATTTATTTAAGAAAAACGCTGAGACGGAATTTAGTGTAGACATTATATCCTCTGACATCATGGAGCTGGCGCAGATGGAGTGGCAGAATATCATTAAGGGCAAACCGTATTGGGTGAATAATGGCATAAAGACAATTAACTTTGCAAAATTTCTGTGCTATTACACCAGTAAAAAGACTTGCTTAGAGCTGAATGTCACGGTGAGCGGTAGCGAGAGAGCAGATTATATTGATAAATGTATTAAAACCATGATCAAGAAGTCTATTAGGGATAAGGTGGAAGATGCGTGCGGTGCCGGTGGGATTATTTTGAAACCAAACGGCACTTATAATCCCAACGGAGCAATAGACTACATTATGCCGGGGAGTTTTGCAGTAACAGAAAAAAACAGTAATGGTGATATTTTGGGGTGCATCTTCATTGACCGTATAACCAAGGGCGAAATGCACTATACCCGCTTAGAATATCATCACTTTGTCTCGTCTGGTGTTGAAGATACCGTTGAACGAATGTATGCCATTGAAAACAAAGCATATGTATCGGACAAAGAAGATTCTTTGGGAAGAAGTATCAAATTGACGGCTGTGCCTGAATGGGCATCAATAGAGCCGGTACTGGTAATTGATAATGTGGAGAAGCCGCTGTTTGGATATTTCAAAATGCCTTATAACAATACCATTGACTACGCATCGCCGGAGGGTGTTGCCGTGTTTGCCAACTGCAAAATGGAACTGCAGGACCTTGATGTGGCTTGGTCGCGAAAGGGCGATGAGGCATTCGATTCACAGCATATCACGTTCATTGATGAGATGGCGCTGCTTAAACGTGACACTCAGACAGGAGATAAAAACAGAATCGACCTGCCGAGATATGTTAAGGGGATAAAAAAGGGTATTGATGCAACAACGAGCATTGATGAACACACACCGACCATGCTAACGGAGCAAAGGATTGCAGACATTAATTCTATTCTGTCTATGATTTCTACTAAGACCGGGTTCTCACAGGGGCAATTTGTTCTTGACCGTAAGACAGGATGTGTGACAGCAACGGAGATTGAGAGTGATGACCACGAAACCATAGAGACAATTAATGATATTCGGGCGGCTCTTAAAACAGCTATTCGAGACTTGGTATATGCTATCGACAAATACTGTGATGTATTCTTTGATATGCCGAGTGGATATGTCAACGCATTAGATGAAGATGTGGCAGATGAGGATATTTTCTACTTCAAAGACTTGCTGTCATCTTTTGAACAGGACCGTACCAGAGCGTACCAGCTTATGATGAATGGTGTGTACAGTAAACGGAAGTATCTCAAGGAGTACGAGGGATTTAATGATAAAGAGATAGACGAGATGTTCGCAGAGCGTGATGAGGAGAATGCGAGCCAGCAACAAGGCGGATTATATGGGGAAGAGGGACAATGAAATACAACAAGACTGTCGGAAGTGTAAATATCAAGATTGACACTAAACGGATTGATAGAAATATAAGAAAAGCGCAGGATAAATTGGATATGCAGGTGCTTAATGACATGATTCCATATATGCCAAAACAACAAGGAGCTATGGTGGGAGCTACAAACATTATTGAACCGGGATTGATTGTGACAGATACACCATATGCCCATTATCAGTATATAGGTGAATTATATCTTGCGGCTAATGGTAGTTCTTGGGCGCATAAGGGTGAAACGAAACATCCTTCCGGATTGCCGTTAGAATATGGCACAACAGGAACGGAAGACCATTGGTTTGAGGGGGCAAAGGAAACACATATAAAAGAATGGGTGGGTCTTGTAAAAAGGGAGGTAGGAAAAGGATAATGCTAACACCGGATTACTTTTATGGAAAATCGGATAAATTAGTTGAAATGTATCAAGAGTTGGAAGATTGGATTATAAAAGATATAGCAATGCGTCTGATGAAATCAGGTGAATTATCTGGCACTGCAGACCGGGAATTGTGGAAACTTCAACAGATGGGGTTGCATAACACTGAACTGGTAAAACGTATTTCTGAGATGACAGGAAAGAGTAGGAATGAGGTCAAAAGGTTACTCCGGGACAGTGTTATGACATCATTTTCTGATGATGTAAAGGTTTTAGAGAGAATTATGGATGTTCAGCCGCCATTACAGAATAACGCTGCGATAATGGCGGCTAATGCGGAAATGATGAAAACATTTGGAGAATTGAATAATCTCACAAGGACCACTATGATGCAAACACAGAGAGATTTGATGAATATAAAAAGCCACGCTTGATCGGAATATATGTAATATCAATAGACCATGCCTGA
>ERZ857629.1080-NODE-1080-length-32438-cov-25.341939_pt1 | contig 32438 bp, 36 predicted proteins | sample MGYA00519700_ERZ857629 | MGnify/ENA primary metagenome ERZ857629 (study PRJEB31778, sample SAMEA3449351) | human gut metagenome | biome: human gut; feature: human-associated habitat; material: faeces | place: United Kingdom | collected 2010/2012 ... | reverse complement strand
CTGTGAACATCCATTTGTTGATGGTCTGCTCGCTGCCGCTTGTCAGGTTGCGTTCTGTTTCCGGCATGCTTTCATCCGTATGCATCGTGCCGTCGAGGGCTTGTTGCTGAGGTGTGCGATAGTAAGTGTACGAACCGCTAAGAGTTAGTCCGAAAGGAAGCGCGTAGTTAACATCCACATTGTGCAGATATTCATAACTGTCACGATGCATTCCGCTTATGCTTGAACCAGTCGTGCGGCTGTTTGAGTTTGTCTTGTTCCATTGTCCCGTATAGGCTACGTCAAGACGATTGTTCTTGCTAAAGGTGTAATTCATCCCCAGTCGGTAGTCGTGTGTAATGCCAAACGACTTCTGTCCGGTTTCATCATTATAGTGTATACGATTGTCGCCAAGTGGATGATTGGCTATGCGTGAAGACTCACCGTAGGAATTGCCGTTTACATATTTATATTGTGCGTCAAGTCCAAACTTGTCTCTTTGCATGGAAAGATATAAATCGCCAAACCCTTTGGCGTATTTGGTTTGCACCAAGCCACCAATGATTTGTCCCGAAAGCTGATTGATACCGGCATAGTCTTTCGTGACAATGTTGATAGCCATACCACGCACATGATAGCGAGCAGGGGCAGACAGCATCACCTCGGCTTTTGACAACTGTGCGGCTGGCATTGCCTTCAGACGCTCTGTCAGTTGTTCCTGCGTCAATGTGGTGGCTTGTCCGTTGATAATCAACGTTACTTCATTGCCAGAGAACGATATGCTGCCTGTGGCTTCGCTGACACCAGGTATGCGTGTCAATGCCTCGTAAGCGTTGTCGGCAGGCAATTGTTTTAAGAGTAGCGGCATATTGTACGACAGCATACCCCGCTCTGCCTTGACAATGGGGCGAGAACCTTTTATCATCACTTCTGGAAGATTGCGGAACATGCTATTCCATTCCATAGTGAGCGAATCTTTAGGCATGTCGTCTTGTGCGTTGGCGGTTATGGTCAATGCAACAAAAATACCCATAAAGAGAATCCTGTTCATTTTAATCTGTATTTTATGGAACAAAATTAACGAAAATAATTAACAAAACAGAAACAAATCTCACTAAATTTTCACTGAGCCAAAAATACGGCTGCCCACTAAATTTCGATAACTTTACAGGGGGCGGCTGGTGTTTTGTTACTGAAAACAAAAAAAGGGAATCAGAATTGATTCCCTTGATTTTTGTGACTCCTACAGGATTCAAACCTGTAACCTTCTGATCCGTAGTCAGATGCTCTATTCAGTTGAGCTAAGGAGCCAGTACCAATAAAATTTAAATTTTTGAAAGTCACAAATGCTTTCTAAATTTGTGACTCCTACAGGATTCAAACCTGTAACCTTCTGATCCGTAGTCAGATGCTCTATTCAGTTGAGCTAAGGAGCCATGCTTTTTTGAGGTTCGCTATAGTGCTTTTCTCAATTGCGATGCAAAGGTAGTTGTTTTTTTGGGAACCACCAAATATTTTGACAAAAATCGTTCAAAAAAATATTTCAGCAACAATTTAGAAAATAAGAAGCGCTGCAATAAACACTACGAAAATAAAAGCCGCAATGATAGTAGGCTTTGTCAATGTCTTATAATCCACGATATAGTAACTCTGGCGTGGAGCGTCAACCTTAGCAGGTTTATTCTCTGCGATTGCCAATCTCTTTTCGTCGATAGGCTCGCATTGTTGCATTTGTTCTTTATATAATGTAGCTTTCATAACCTATAAATTTTATGCAAAGATAGTGAATTATTTTTATATCTCACCATTTACACTCCATATATTGTTTGATTTGCGTAACTTTGCACAATTATGACGCAAAGAATTTACCTTTTCAACCCCGACAACGACCTTGCCCTCGCGCATGGTGGTGGCCACTATATAGCCCCACCTTTCGCACAGAAGATGCAAAACAACTTATGCACCCTCCCCATGTGGTATGCCGAGCCGGGCAGTATGGTGCTGGTCGCCGACGAGGCTATGCGTGAGTGGGTGGATTCTACAAGCGAGCGACTGGGCTTCACCATTAAAGGAATCACGCCCGACTGCCTTGCGAAAGCCAACGATGCTTCGTTCTGCCCATGGGGCTGGAGCGGAACAATTAAAAAGCGTCTTATCAAGCGTGGAGTGAAAGCACACCTACTCCCATCAGATGCAGCGATGGAACAAGTCCGACTTTTGGCACACCGACGCAACTCCATCGCCATGCACCACTTCATACAGAAGCGCACCTCTCTCCCACTCTCACCTGTGCCAGTAGAGTATGACGATTTCAACGAGGTGCTCGACTTTGCCACAAAACACCCCGGAAGTTATATCAAAATGCCATGGTCGGGAAGCGGCCAAGGGATTTACCACGCTATTGAGCCTGGCACTATCGAATTTGAGCGATGGTGCAAAGGTGCGCTCAAGCGCCAAGAATCGCTGCTGTGCGAAGTGGGACTCGACCGCATTTTGGATTTTGCGTTGGAGTTTAAGTGCGAGAATGGCAAAGCCGAGTTACTGGGCTATTCCGTATTTGAAAGCGACTTTCACAGCCAATACAATAGTGGCATCGTAGGCTCCAAACAGCATCTTTACGACATCATCGCCTCGAAATACCCTCCATTGCACGACATTATCCCAACCGTCACCGAGGCTGTCAGCCACATCTATGCTGCGAATTACGAGGGATTCCTCGGCGTGGACATGCTGCTCTACAACGATGGCGGCACAACCAAACTCAACCCTTGCGTGGAAGTGAATCTTCGCGCCACAATGGGGCTCGTCACCTGCATAGTGGGCGAACACATTTTGCCTAAGGGCACCGTGGGAAGATTCAAAATTGAATACAGCAAAAGCGGTTTCCCCACATCGCAGGAAAACCGCATATATCTCACCCCAATTCTGCCCGACACAAAGTATTGTGCGTATATTGATTTGGGTTAAAACGTTTTCAAGAGAGCGTACAGCCGCTGAACTGGCAGCCCCATCACATTGTAGAAACTACCCTTAATGCCTTTGATGCCCATATAGCCAATCCATTCCTGAATGCCATACGAGCCCGCTTTATCCAGCGGACGATAATTCTCAACGTAATAGTCGATTACCTCATCGGAGAGTGGTGCAAACTCCACTTCCGAACTGCAACTAAGCGATTCCACCCTGTCGGCTGTGAACACCGTCACGCCAGTGACCACCGTGTGCACATTCCCCGACAGTTCGGAGAGCATTCGCTTTGCCTCCGCCTCATCGTGGGGCTTGCCTATCACCTTGCCATTAAGAATCACCACGGTATCGGCTGTGATAATCAAATCGTTGGCATTTACCTGATAGGCATGGGCTTTCAGACGCGACAGGTACACAGGAATTTCCGCCACAGGCAAATCGTGTGGATAGATTTCCTCAATACCATTCACCACCTCCACACGGAAATCCACGCCAAGTCCTTCAAGCAGTTCTTTTCTGCGTGGCGAACCGCTCGCGAGTATGATATTGTATTTCTTTAAGTTGTCCAGCATAACATCACGATTCTAATTACCAGCCGAAAGCCTTATGGTCGCTCATCCACAAGCCTTGTGCTTTCATCACTTGTTCCAAAATTTCGCGTCCCACACCGTAGCCGCCTTGCTTTGGCGAGATATACGATGCCACACGCTTCACCTCGTCGGCAGCGTCGGCTGGAGCCACCGCCAGTCCCACATGCTGCATGGCTTGAATGTCGGGGATATCATCGCCCACAAACGCCACTTCATCAGCGCTCAGTCCATTATCCTCCATCCATTGCTGGAGAATGGGCAGTTTCATTGATGAGCCAAGAAACACGTCGTCAATGCCCAATCCACGGAATCTGACATCCACGGCCTTGGTGTTTCCTCCGGTGATAATCGCTATTTTCAAACCTTTTTTCACTGCCAGTTGCAGTGCGTAGCCATCTTTGATGCTCACCATGCGCAAAGGCTCACCTTCGGGCGAAAGTGGAATTGTGGAAGGCGACAACACGCCATCTACATCAAATGCTATACCTTTTATCTTTTTTAAATCGTAGTTAATCGAACTCATATCTGTTATTCCATGTTTTCATCGTTCCACACTCCGATATGCACCTTTTCCCAACGCAATTTCTCTGGGTCGGCTGGTTTGCGTTCCTCATCTTTATAGCCGATAGAAATCACACAAAGCACCTGCTGCTCGTCGGGGAGATTGAACATACGCTTCACCGCATCACTTGCCGATGTTTCTTCATCGAGCATTCTGTTGCGCACCTGAATCCAGCAACTGCCCAAACCTAATGCCTCGGCTTGAAGTTGGATATATGCGGCAGCAATCGACGCATCTTCCACCCACACATCGCTCACCATGACATCGGCACTCACAATCACAGCCAATTTGCAGCGTGAAATGGGAGTGGCAAACTGTGGTTTGCATTGCGAAAGTTGCGCCAACTGGTCTTTATCCTCTACCACCGTAAACGACCACGAACGCTGGTTCTTGGATGTGGGGGCCAGCAATGCGGCTTCAAGCAGAAGTTTCACATCTTCGGCAGAGAGGTCTTTGTCTTGATATTTACGAATGCTGCGGCGATTGAGCAGCAATGAATGAAAATCTGTCATTGTTTTTTCGGTTTTAACGGTTGTTGCTCTCCTTTGATATAGGTGTCCATCACATCTGCTGCCGTGTCGCCAGCCACCCACCTAAACGATGCGCCCTGCGCACCTTGCACTTCCTTGCCCTTGTAATAGGCAGAATAGCCATCTTTGGCATATCCGCCACCAAGCACCTTGAAAGTGGATGGTTGCGCCACCTCTATCGTGTCGCCATTATAGTAATAATGGGTGGAATCGCACGAATAACCATCGCTAAGGGCCTTGCCCACCATTTTGAGCGCGTATGCTTTTACTTTCTGCTCTTCCTTGCCACACGATGCCAGCAGGGCTGCGAAAAAGAGTAACAACAAATATTTTTTCATAAATAAAAAAATTAACTCAGAAGTTCAAAATTAACACAAATAACTCGTGTGTGCAACTTTTTCTCACACGGCATATCTCATAAATTCTTATTATCTTTGCATAAAAGATTTTTTTTCGCTGATGAGAGCACTTTTAATATACATCATATTCGCCTTTGCCGGTTTGAGTTGCTACGCCCAGACCGAAAGTGAGAACACCGACACCGTGTCGGCTATCGACACCGTATATATTTACACCAACTGGAAGTCGATTGTGAATCACGACCCTGTGGCAGCCTACTCCGGTCCTATCGTTTATTTCAACAATGAACTTGAGACCGAGATTTTCACCTCCGACCCTGAATCGCAACAGGTGGTTGACAACCAAGCCATAGCCGTTTGCGTGGGCGACACGCTTTGGCTGGTAAACACCAACTACCTCAATCAGGCGTTCAACAACAAATGCGAGTGGTTTTTGAATTATATGCCGCTATACTTCACCGAGAAAATTGCCTTCGTGAAATTTTGGAACAGTTATCCATCAGAGTATTATATGCGACTGATGCCCAATAAAAAGGTGGAAACGCTTTTCACCTACGACTGCCAATCATCGTTCTATATCCTCGATTTCATCGGCAAACGCCTGGTGGAACTCAACTACAAAGTGCTCACCTCGCTATTGGAGCGCTATCCCGATTTGCAATGCCGCTATTTGGGCATGAAGAAATACAAGACGAAAGATGTGGTTGACTTCTTTTTCATGCAATACATCGAACGCCTGAAAACCGACGATGACGCACTCACTATTTTAGAACAATTAAATCAGCAAGACAAATGAACAACGAAGAAATAATCAGAAACACCCGCAAGCAGTTCTTTGCCTACCGCAATGGCATCATTGCCGACTCGTTGCGCAAAAATGGCGACCCTCACAGCATGATTTTGGGTTGCCAAATGACCGATGTGGCACAAATCGCAGCAGGTATTGAACCAAGCAAGGAGATTGCGGAAGCGTTTTGGGCAGACACCAAGCACCGCGAGTGCCGTATGATTGCGCCAATGCTCTACCCTGCCACCGACATGGATAAAGCAACCGCTCTGCAATGGGCTAAGAATGTGGAGTGTGAGGAAATTGCCGATGTGCTGTGCCACCGTTTGCTCCGAAAATTGCCTTTTGCAGCAGAAATAGCTATGGAACTGAAAAACAGCGCAGAGCCAATGGCTATCTACACTGGACTCAGGTTGTTGCTCAACTTGGTGTTGATGAACAAAGTGGAAAAAACAGATTCTTTAAAAGCAGAACTCGAAAAAGAAAAGGAAAACGCGCCCCAAAAAGCGCAACCTATTATCGGCAGCATTTTGGAAGAGTTTGAGGTTGATTTCTAACGCACTTGCGTTTCTTACATGTCTTTCACGTCCTTGATATCTACGAGTTTATTCACTATCGCATAGATGGTCAAACCTGCCGCTGAGCGTATTTGCAGTTTGTTGCTGATGTTGCGGCGGTGAGTAATTACAGTGTGAATCGACAGACACAGCTGGTCGGCAATCTCCTTGTTGGTCATGCCCTTCACCACACACACGATAATTTCACGCTCACGGTTGCTCAAGCTTTCAGTGGTGCTGGTTTCGTCCTGCTTCTCCGACATCAGCACCTTCTTAATTTTCTCGAAAATCTCATCAGGGTTGTCGTAGAGCAAGAAGTGCTCATCGTATCCCGAAAGCACATTCTGGTCGAGCATCGCCGTCGAGAGGGCGATAAAGCGAGTATCGTCAAGTTTCAACTCTGCTTTAAACGCCTTCACATCGAATAGTCCGTCAAACATAGGGTTCACTATCACCACATCGGGGTGGTGCATCGCCACATAATTGCGAAGCGATTCCTGTGTTTTCACATCAAAAGCCGTGGCAGCCAACCCCGGTATATGACGGAGAACTGCCACCAAGCCGCTCCTCACGATGAAGGAGTTGTCGGCCACTACAAAACGATATGTGAGTAGATTACTGTTCATTTCTCAATTTCTTTTCCACTTGCATCACTGCCGGCACAAACAGGCAATCTTCCACAAGGTTATGAGAAGCCAAATCTTGCTCACAACTGTAAATGTCGTATAGCGTGGCACTGAGTAGCAGGTTGTCGCTGCTTTCTGTATAATATTTGGTGATAATACCTTTGAGTTCTTTCAGTCGCTCATCAATTTTCGAGTGATGGCTGGCAAACTTGGTGATATTGAATTTGCGGTTCAACTTACCACCCAGCAATGCCTCCACATACGAAAACACCTGTTCGTTTTCATATTGCATGTGCTCTCGCACCTCATTCACAAACACATCGAAGAATTTGAGAATCAGAAATGCCACATTGTCCTCGCGCGAACAGTCGATAGCCTCAATCAGTTTGCGGCGAAGCATCGGCAACACGAAATTGAGAAAATAGGTGTGAGCGTTTTTCAGATAGTCCATCAGCGATGGAATCGACAATTTTGGCAATTCCTCCACGCTGAACGATGTTTGCTCACTACTGATAAAGTTTGCCACCGCCAAAAATGTATCGCAATCCACATTCTCAGCCTCGCACACCTCTTTCACCGACTTTTCGCCGAAACCAAGAGAAATGCCGAAGCGGCTCATCACCATCAGCAATTTAAAATTGTCGTCGATGAGGTCGCAAAGCCTATCTGTAGCCGTATATTTGTTGTCAATAGCCATAAGCATTTTTCATATTTTACCGAGTGCAAAATTACTAATTTGGAAACAAATGCCCAATACCTACATTTAGGTATTTTTGCGCCATTTCCTAATCATCGACCGTAAATTCACACATGTAGCAAGTGCTGTTTTATTATGCGTAACTGTGCATACCGCCAAGCAGGAAGTTCACGCCAAAGTAGGTAATGATCACACTCAAGAAAGCACATACGCAAAATGCGTGGAAGAAAACGGGGCGTGAAAAACATGGGAGCGACTTTGTGTGAAGTGCCATGGCATAGACCACAAGCGTGATCAGTGCCCAAGTTTCTTTTGGATCCCAACTCCAATAACTGCCCCACGACACATTCGCCCACACTGCACCCACAAAGATGCCTACAGCCAACAGAAACACAGCAGGGACAAGCAGCATCTGCCCCACCACATACAGCCGCTGCACCTGCTGGGCATTGTGTCGCAACGCCAATGCCATCACTCCGTTGAGCATCAAGAATGCCAACAAGGCATACGCCATCATAATCACCGCCACATGGATAGAAAGCAGTGGCGATTGCAATACTGGCATAAGCGGTGTGATTGATGGATTTGTTTCGCCCATCAGTGCCACCATCAGTGTAAGTCCCGAAATCAAGAATCCGAAAGGCAAGCACATGGTGAATTTGTGAGCCAAGCACAGCATCATCAACAGCGAGAGCCACGACATCAGAAGCATCGTTTCGGGGCCGTTGCTCATGGGAATATGCCCTGCCACATACCAAAGCAAGCCCAGATACACCGTGAGGAACAAGAAGAACGCCACTCCAAGCGCATAAATATCAACAAACAACTTAGTATGAGGTTTTTCACCTTTCGCTGCTATGCGTGCGAGATAGAAAAACGACAGTAAACCTATCAACAGTGAAATCACGCCAATCACCAATGTGTAGTCCAGCGAATTGAACCATTTTTCCGCTTTCAGGCGACTATCGCTCGGCATGTCAGCACCTGCTTCCTTACGCTGATATTCCTTGAATTTATCAATGAATTTCGCGCAATTTTCCCAATCGTGCTTCACCACCAGTTCATTCAAATAATTCAGACCTTTATTCACAAAAATCCATTTGTTCTCGTCGATATCCTGGGGCAAATCTTGCGACACTTGCGAATACCAAAACAACTGTCCTTTGTATCTCACAGGAAATATTTTAATGGCACTTCCTGTCGCCACCATTGTGGCAATCTGGAATTTTTCATCGGCTTGCTGCACGCCTTTCGCATCGGTCACCGACGCATCGCCCTGCATCAGTCGCTTCATTGCGCCGTCAAGCAGATAGCCTTCTGTAGGGCTGATAAAATCAGCCAACGACACCATTTTATCGTCGGTTTTCAGCAATTCACGCACTTCCCCACTCTTGATTTTAATCATGGGCTCATGCTTCCAGTCGTCGTAATAAAACATCCAACCTGTCACCACTTGCATTGCAGAATATCCCTTATACGAATTTCTCCCACAAAGTTTTTTGGTGAAGTCGCGGGCAAAGGTCTGTAATGTGCTCATGCGGTCGTTGTGCATAATCACAATATCAGACATTTGCTCTGCCACATCTTCGGGCAACACGCGAGGTGAGGCTGACGAAGAAAGCGACACCAGTCCGAATGCCACTACCAGTCCGCCTTTCAGCACCTTTGAGCGCAATAATTGGCGAAAACGCCCATTTTTATCAATCATAAGCCATAAGCAAGATAAAAGCAACAAAACATATCCAGCATAACTGATGCCTATGCCCCAAGGGTCGTGAGCCACAGTGAGTATGGTGGCACCGTGATCTGGATCGTAGCCATTTTGGCAAAAGCGATAGCCATCACGAGCGTAAATCTGATTCATCGACACCTGTCCTTTCTCCGTCTTGTCACCATCATGCACTTTCAGCACGCTCACAAAGTCCATCGGTGCTGTGGTACCTGGATAATAGTCGATTTTGAAGTCCTCAAGCGAGAGGCTAAACGGCAACTGAAATGTGGAGCTGTCGGCTGCTTGGCACACAGACGTAGGTTTACCCTGCTCCAAGCGGATTTTTCCATGCTCGGCAAAGAGCCAAGTGACTGCCGCTCCTATCAGAATGAGCAGCAATGCCAAATGAAATATGAGCGAGGAAGCCTTCATCTTGCTCTTTAGCACATACACCAATGCGCTGACGGCAATCAGTGTCCACAGTGCAAAAAATGCCCAAGAATCGTAGATGAAGGAGCGCGCCACATCGGTGCCGCTGACTTTTTCTATCACGGTGGCTACTGCCAGCGTCAAGGTCATCAACCACAGTCCAATAAAAGATATGCGTTTAATTGCTTTCATTTCGTATCATACAAAATTCGCCATGGGTAAGCCCAAAGCACACCCACGGCGAAAAAATCATTAACAATAAATTATATTGAGTTGATAAACTCTACTACGGCATCTCTATCCGATTTAGAGAGATTACGGAATTTTTCCACCGATTTGCGTGCATCGCTCTTTGCAGAGCCGTGCCACATGATGGCTTCAATCACGTTGCGGGCGCGGCAGTCGTGCAAGCGGTCGGCGGCACCTGTGCACAAGCGGCTCAGTCCTCTACCCCAAAGTGGAGTGGTACGGCACCAACCAGTACGAATATCGTTGACCATAAACAAACGGTGCTGCACCAAGTCGGTATAAGGCCAAATCTTCTGATATGGGAATCGTGGAAGTTTTTGTGCCTTAGCTCCTACAAAGAAGTTGTTAGGATCACGAATTTCATCAGCGCCTGTTGTCCAAGATGGGCGGTGGCAGTATGCACAACCGATTTCAGAAAACAGCTTTTTGCCTCTTTGGAATTGTTCGCTCTTCACGTCGCGCGCTGCTGGCACAGCCAGACCACGGTGCCAAGCCATCAAGTCGATGTATTCATCGTCGGTCATTTCGGCTGGCAGTTCTTTGCTCATCAGATAGTTGTAGATATCTTTCTGCACATCGCCAGTTTTCTTCCATTCTGGATAGTACTTGTAGAATGAAGCTTGCACTTCAGGGTCCTTTGATGCCACATCGGCATAAGCGGTGGTCATGTAGTGGTAACGGCGGTCGCCACGTGTCACATTAGTGATATTCCAAATCGCATTGGCACCTGCGCCATCTTGCAAATTGCCTCTTGAAAGAGCGTAGGTGTAGCGACGCACGTATTTGGTGCCATCGCCTTGAGCGGTGTTGGTGTAATAGCTTGCGAAATCGCCATTAGCCCAAATTGCTGGGTTCAAAGGCACACCCATCTTTTCTTCAGCGAGGTATTGCGCACGAATATCATCGTCGGTGATGGCATCGATCAAACCTGTTCCGTAAATGCCGATAGTGCTTTCCACACGGCAGCGGAGTTGTGAATAGTCAATGTCTTTACCACCCACTTGCAAAGGCACATAGAATGCGTCTTTAGGAATCACCACTTCTGGGTAAATCAGACTATAAGTCTCTCCATCAGGGAATTTATTGCCCCATTCATCGGTGTATGGCTCCCAATTAATTTTAATTTTCTTTTCGTCGATTGGAGCCTTGAATGGAGCAGCCGCCTGAGTTTGAGGCATACCGGTGAGCGACGAAAGGTAAGTGTCGTTCTCATCTGTGAGCACCAGCAGATAGCCATTGCCGATGTTGTTGGAATTGTACTGGGTTTGACGCTGACCGTGGCCATAGCTTGGGTGACAGGCAATACAACTTGTTCTCACCCAAAGCGGACCAAGACCACGCATAGGCTGTGTGGCATCAGAGCCAGTGTCGAATGGCGATTCGAAAATGCGTTCGCCACGCTTAAACGAAGCCACCAGCCCTTGTTCCTCCACTGCGGGAGCAAATTGCTCGTAAGCGGAAGCGGTGTGGTTGAAAGATGTTCCCAACTTTCCGCCCGAGTAGTACTCGTCGGCATAAATCTGTGATGGTTCCTCATTATGTGGCTTATCGTCGGCGCACGAAGGCAGCAACAATACAGCCAAAGCCGAAATAATAGTATATTTATGGAGATACATCATTGTTTATTATTTTGAAATTTCAGTAATTGCGTTATCCAAAGCGTTCATCAGCTCGTTGCAAGCCTCTACAGCTTTCTGAGTTTCGGCAGCAGTGAGGTGGTTGCGGAATGGAGCCGGCATTGAAGAAACTTCTTTAATTGCGTTGTCGATGGCTGTACGCACTTTTGTGTCGGCATCGGCATTCTTCTTCTTCATGTATGCAGCAAGGGAGTTGGCGTTTACTGTGCCATCAAGTGAGCCGTAATACACATTTCTCACGCTTCTGAGGTTGTCGGTGAAGTCTTCAATTGAGTTCCAAGAGTACCATGATTCCACGTCAAGCACATTGCCAGAGTGAACAGGGTCGGTGATTTTAGTGTTGCCCACTTCATCGCTAATGTCGCTTGCACCTTGCAGAATCTGAACCATTGCGGCAATTTGTGTCTTATAGTTGGTGTTGCCACTTTCACCAGCAAGAATCATCATTTCACCATAGTTGGTGCCTGGTTCAAGTTCTTGCTCTTTCAAGATTTCCTGCTTTTTAGCGTCAACGTTTTCCACGCCAGCCCAAGAAGCCTCAAGACGAATGGTTTGCCATGCAAGGTCCTCAGCCACAGCGGCATTGAAAATCAGTTCATTCTTTGTGATTTCGCTCACGTTTCTTGGTTGACCGTCACGGAAAATCACATATTCCACAGCGTGGAAGCCAAGCAAACCGTAACCGAGTGTAGAGAAGCCGTCGGCACCTGCACCATCGGTATCAAGTTCTGAAATCAAATCAGCATTTGAAAGTGTCTGGTCGAGTTTGCTCTTTTGCAATGGCCATGAGTCGATATGTGGATCGATGTTATAGTCGCTGGCTGCACCAAAGAGGAACGCTTCGCTCAATTCCCAGTATTTTCTGGCTTCCACCCATTTTTTGCAAGCCTTATTCACATTTTCTTGTGTGGGGTTTTTCTTCAAATCAGCGCACACACTCGCCAAATCCATTGAAGCGTCGGCAAGCGATTTGTAGGTGGGAACTACCACATTATTCACACATTGTGCGATGATGGCTTGCTTTGCAGCACTCATTTCACTCTCGTTTGGTTCATTGTTGTTTTCGCTGCACGAGAGCAACATGGTGGGCAACATCAGTGCCATCAAACTTCCTTTAAGTAATTTCTTTACATTCATAACTTGAAAATTTTAGATGATATTTTTTTACTATTTTTTTATAAATGGAACATTCCGTAATAGCACACGCCTAAACTAACGGTTGGTTCGTCGTTGAATTGCGATTTAAACATTCGCTTGCTCCACTCGCCCTTTATTACAATTTCCTTCATGGGGTAATAGTTGAAGCCAAAGGTCATTTTCTGGCGGCCCCATTGTGGTTCATCAGCCATACTCGACACAGTTTTATACATGGAGTCGTAGTAATCGTAACGACCAAACACATAGAAGCGTTGGTCCGATGACGAGAGTTTCTTATTGAGCGAGAACACATCATATCCCAATTCACAGCCCACTGCTATGGCATCGGATGCGATGCTCGTTTTTGGTGATGGCGAGTCTTTGCGCGATGCCACATTTGCCTTTGTGATTTCAAGAGAGTTCGACAAATGTCCGTAGTCGAAATTACCACGTGCTATAATATTATGGTCGTTGTAGAGGAAACCGAATGTGCCAATCGTCACGGTTCCTTTCAGGTTTTCATATTTGCCTGTAGCATTCAGTGTGTTGGTGGCGCTGTTACCCACATAGCCGCTGGCACTCAGTCGGAGACCTTTGATAGAATAGTTGTCGATACGTAGCGCACCAGCATAGCAAGTGGCCATTTTAAATTCGTAAGGCGAACCTGCACCATCGTGAATCCAGCCCTTATTGCCAAAGCGATCGGCATCGAGTCCGGCAATACCCATCACTTCGTAGCGGAAATCGCCCACTCTACCAAATGCGGAAATACCTGTTTCGTGCCATGTGCAAGGGAAAATAGTGTTTTCGCCTTCGGGGCGATACACAGTGAAGAATTCGGTAGGCATGTGATTGTTGTTGGTTTCGCCCACAGGCACCACCATGTGGCCTAATCGCAAATTAAACTTGGGAGAGAAGGCTTTCTGAATCCAAAATTGTTCGAGTGCCACTTCACCGCCACGCTCGATTTCTCTCTCATATTCGCCTGTTTCCTCTTCTTCAATTTCAATTGCACTTTCAGTGCCGCCATGCTCAAACTCAATTTCCGAGCCCATCGACCAGCCTTTACCGAAGTCGTAGCCCACGAAAAACACCACATGGGGCAAATCAAACTGGCCGAAACTCTTCGCGTCCTTATACTTAGAGGCGTCGGTGTAGCGCTTGTAATTATTGCTGTAAAACATTCGGCTTGCCACAGCTTCGCCATATCCGCCAAGGGTGAGGCGGCTTGTCTTTTTCGTGTTACCTACAGTGTCGGTTTGAAGCGAATGTGCTGATGCGAGAAGCGTGAACGAACTCGCAACAATCGCAACAGCATACTTAATGGTTGATAATTTTTGCATTGAATATAATTTTTGTGTTTATTTATTCCTTTCAAAAACCAATGCAAAATTATCCTAAAATGTGTTTTTCATAAATCGCAAATTTGTAGTAAAATTCCAGCCAAAATAATTATTTGTTGCTAACAACATATCATTAAAATCCCCTTTTCTTGGTATAAAACTTAAGTTTTTTCCACACTTCGTCATATAGCAAAAGCAGACAGTTCCACTCTTGTGTTACCGTCTGCTTTCGTGGTTATTTCCTATGGTTTCCCTCCTATTCGTTGATCATTCGCCAGTATGGGTGTCCGAAAAGGGAGTAAATGTGCGTGTCGCGGAAGCCGAGTGCCTCGTAAAGGTGCTTCGCTCCCTGGTTGTCGGGAGAGCAAGCCAAAATCGTAGGGCGGCCCAATGATTTCGCATAGTCGATACGCGATTGCATAAGCATACGAGCCACACCCTTGCCACGGCATGAAGGCATCACCGCCAGGCTATCGAGGTAGTATTCGCCTGGTTGTGTTTCGGAATCCATCTTTTCGGGGTCGAACGAGCCTTTAATCAATGCCGACAACATGTCGAATGTCACATCACGCCTTTGCGCGTAGTCATCGCCAGCGTATGCCACAATCGCTCCCACCAACGTGCCGTCGCATTTTGTTGCCACGGTCACATGGCGCCATGTGTAAAGTGTATCGGGGTGGCGCACCACCGATTCTATCATTTCGATTCGCTCACGTCGCGATTCGGGAATCTGATTTCCTGCTTTCTCATACTGTTCCATGATGTCGTCGTCGAGTGCTTCGGCTACGACCATTGCCACAAATAGTGCGTCTTCCTCTGTGGCTGGGCGTAATAAAATCTTTTCGTCCATATTAAAAAATAAAAAGTGATTATCTCATACAAATATAAGCATTTATTTCCTCACACACCACCCCTGCGAGCAAGAAAGTGCAACACACAAAATTATGTTAAATGAATAAAATTAATTTTTAAGTTAATTTCCTTTGCCAGATAAATATAATTGGTTATATTTGCACTGGAATTAACTTAAAAATTAAGATGACAAGGAAATACAGCATAGAACTCATTGAGGAGCATGACGCGGTGAACTTTTACAGCATACAGCTTGCTGACGAAGAATTGTCGGAACTTGAGCGCTTCTTTGAGAAATTCCCTGAGGGCTGTGAGTACGACAAGGATATTGACGTAATCATCTCTTGGCTTGACAAGATTGGCGAGCGTGGTGCTTTAGAGCGGTACTTCCGTCCCGAGGGAAGATATGGTGATGGCGTGGGCGTTGTTCCCATAGATGTGGGCAACAAATTGCGTCTCTACTGTTTGAGGATGTCAGATAAAATCCTCATTTTCGGTAATGGAGGTGTAAAAGATTCCAGCACATGGCAGGACAGCGAAACACTCGCCCCTTATGTGGAAATGCTGATTCACACAAGCAGATTCATTTCTTCACGAATAAAAGACGGCAAAATTGTGATGGTGGACAAAGAACTAATTGGCAACTTAAATTTCTTTCAAGATGAAAAGGAGTAGTATTATAGAGCAAAGGCGGAAAAGCGTCAACCCCGAAACTAGGAGGGCGGTTGATTTCTCATTTCTAATTGTTGACAGAATACACGAGATTTTGGAGAGAAAGGGAATGAGGCAGAAAGACCTTGCCATGCGCTTGGGGAAGAAAGAACCCGAAATCAGCAAGTGGATGCGTGGAACGCACAATTTCACGATAGATACACTTATTTCAATAGAGAACGCTCTGGGTGAACCGATAATATCGGTATGCCACGCCTAACTAAGCATTTATCTCGTCACACGCACCCCTTTGTGCAAGAAAGTGTACCTCACACAAAACATTGCGCCTCGAAGAAACCAACTTCGAGGCGCAATATACTTTTATATGCGTAGCGTTACGGATATTGGAGTCCGCGCAGCTTGAATTGTTCGGCATCGAGGTCTTTCAACCCACAATCGTCTAATGGACGGTATTCATCATGGTCGTTCACATAAAGGCGAGGCTTTTGTTCAAACGCCTTGTTGCTCACTGCCGCATCAGCCTTAAACTGGCTGGTGGAGATACCGCCAAGGTCGAGCATCGTGTGGAAAGTGACACGGTTGGTGGCAATAGGCTTTTTCTGGTTTGCCACAAGAGTTTGCCACTTTTCGGGGAATGCCGATTTGAATTCCGACGAAGCCCACAGGATAAACGGCACACGAAGTTGGTAATAAGTTGGGATTGGAGAAGAGTGAAGGAAGCGCTGGCGTGAGTCATCAAAAATGTCCTCTCCATGGTCACTCACATAGCACATAGCCGCCGACATGTGCGTATCTTTCAACGCATTGATTACGCCTGCAAGCAGAATATCGGTTTCACGAATACTGTTATCGTAGGCGTTCACCATATTCGAGCGATACTTATTGCTTGCCGATGGTATTTCGTCAGGCGTATAGTATGCGCCCTTTCTATCGTAGCGGTCGTAGTAGTTGAAGTGTGAGCCGTAGCAATGAAGCAGCACAAACAGTTTGCCACTCTTGTGCTTAGCCAAGTGCTTTTTCAATTCCACCACCAGCGCATTATCAGGCAACTGCGCCATCAGTGGCAAATTGTCCTTGAGGTTATGCACCTCGTCGGCTTCGCAACCGAGGAAGTCGATAATGGAGTGATTACGGCGTTGGCAACTCAAAAACAGCGTGGAATAGCCAGCCTCCTTAAATGCCGTAACAATGCCTTTTTTATAGTAAATACCGTCGAAATCGTCTTCACTACCTACTGGGGTAAGCAATAGCGGCACACTTTTATGTGTGGTGTTGCTCATGGTGATAGCGTCGTAGTATGCCACCACATCTTTACCCATTGCGCCAAGCAGCGGAGTGGTGTTGCGTTGATAGCCATAAATACCGAAGTTGTCGGCACGGGCAGTTTCGCCCACAATCAGCACATACACTTCTGGAATGCTGTCGGGGTGGGTGCAAGTGGCATTGTATGTGAAGTCTTTCACATTCTTGTCGTAATTGAATGTCTTTGTGGCTCGGTCAATCGACAATGCCAAGTTGTAGCAAGCATTCACTGGAAAGATGTCGTCTTCCATCGCAAATTTCTTATCCACAGCGTAGGCAACGCCGATAAGCACCACGCCCAATGCTATCACGCCATACGCAATTTTGCGTTGCAGTTTACGGAATGTGGGTTGAAGTATCTCCTTGTTCAAAATCGACAGCACAGCCACAACCATGCCTGAAACATAAACCACTACCACAAACAGCACTGCTGGGAGCAAGTTGGAGAGCAGTTCGGTGGTTTCGGTCGGGTTGGTGGTGGTGAGGTTCAGGAACATGTCAACCGCAATGGGCGATTCTCCGTAAAGATAGAGCAGCACAATCTGGAATGCGTCGAGAAACACGAAGAAGAACAGCCACCAAAACATTTTGCCGGGCTTCGAACTGAGCGTGAACGCCAACCAATACAGCCCTAACGGAAACACGATTCCCGCTATGCGAACTATTGTTGAGGTGGACTCGGTGAAAAACATCATCACATTTGGCAAAATCAACATTGCCAAAAACGTCCAGAACACAATCTGCTGATTCTTAAATATGTCAAGAATTTTCTTAAAATGCTTCATTTAAACTAAACATAAAACCGGTTTGACCCGACTTGCCAATGCCGTAATCCAACCTAATATTCATACGCCTACGAAAGGCAAAACGATAACCAACTCCAAAATTCGGCAAAATGTGCTTAAAGCCGTCCATATTGTGGAACACATTGCCCACACCAGCCCAAAGCACCATGCCATGTCGTCCCCAAATGTGCTGACGCAATTCCACTTGGGCATTAATCATGTGCTTGTCGCGGTAGCGGCCTAAATAATAGCCTCTCATGCGATGTGTGTCGCCCAAAAGCGCCATCTTCGCCCACGATGGATTACCGAAATTAAACAATGCCCAAAAGTCGGTGGCAAGCGTGCAGTCGCGCCACAGCGGACGGTAGTAGTTTGCCCTCACATCGGTGGTTGAGAATGCGTAGCGATTCCACAGGAATTTCGGAAAAAACGTTTGTGCCACATACAGATAAGCACCCGTCTTGGCATCGGTAACCATATCGCGCGTGTCATACTCCAGAGCACAGCCTGCGCCATAATTGCGGAGCACCAAATGCTGCCCTTGCAGCAATTCAGGGCGTGCTATCGTGTCGCTGTTCACATAATCCCATTGCAGTATCGGGCCAAATCTGAGGTTGTCGGCAATGCTGAAAAGCAACTCGGCATCAATATTTGCTAAATACTTTTTCTGCATCGTTTTGTTGTCAGAGTTGTTGCCATTCTCATATCCCATGCCCCAAAAGTAAAGTGGCTGATACTCAAATGTTACTTTGGTAATCAATCGCATGTTGTTTGGGAAAAGGATATTTCCTGCGAAATTCAAATCCCAGAAATTTTTCGTCGTGTAGGTGGCTGAGAGTTGCGCATTGGAAAGTTGGCTCAAACTGTCGCAGCCGTTCAGTCGCATCGACGCTGCGCCTACAATCGACAATGCCAATCCCGAAACTGAATCGAAGTGAGGTCCACCCAACACGCTGAATGTGCTGGTGCTTTGAGCATCGCCACCACCATCGAGCGAGAAATAGTCGATTACCTTGCGCACGAACGACTTCTTCACTGGCACCAACGATGCGCTGTCAGTCACAAACCCAACGGAGTCGGGGGCAATGGTAACTGAACCATTTCCCTGCACTGCTGCCAACACCAACATCATCGATACGAGAATATATTTCATGTATTGTCTCTTGTGAAAAATAACAATCCGGAATCACTCTGTTCCCTACATAATCCCAAATCGGTCATTAGGGCTTGTGGTATTTCGGAGTTTTAGAAGTATGAATTTTGTTTGTCTTTTAATGAGTGATAGCGAGCTATTACGAATTAAAAACAAGCAAAAGGCATCTTATAAAAGCCGAAAGACCGCAAGAAGTAATCTATAAAATCATTACACGGTCTAATGACCGATTTGGGATAAAGTCAAAATCGTTGCAAAGATAAGAATTTTTAAGGCAAAAATCATCATCAACCTTTCAGAAAAAGCGAAATAAGAAAATTTATCCGTAATTTTGTATTTCGTTTTGTTTTCTACATCTATGAAATTAAAAGACAACACTTATTTTCAACTGTTTTCCACTTTTTTCAAAATCGGAAGTTTCACCTTTGGCGGTGGCTGGGCTATGATTTCCATTATCCAGCGCGAGGTGGTGGAGAAGCATCATTGGATTAAACATGAGGATTTCCTCGATTTGCTGGCCATCGCGCAGTCGATGCCAGGCATTCTTGCTGTGAATATCAGCACGGTAATTGGCGACAGGTTGAAAGGCGTGAAGGGCAGTCTGGCTGCGGCGTTGGGCACCATTCTCCCCTCTTTTATCATCATTCTGATGATTGCCATTTTCCTCACTCCCGACGCTATTAAAAACAACCCTACCCACACCGCTATTTTCAAGGGCATTCGTCCTGCGGTGGTGGCGCTTATTATTGCACCAGTGATCACCACGGCTAAATCGGCGGGCATCAATCTCAAAACGGTGCTCATACCTGTGGCTGTGGCTTTGCTCATTTACTCAGGCTTGCCCATCATTTCCAACCCTGTGATTTTTATTTTCATCGGTGCCATAGGTGGTTACCTCTATTTCACCCACACTCAAATGCAGAAAAGAAAGGAGGAAAAGGCATGATCACCACTTACCTCCGCCTCATTTGGGCATATCTTCAAATCGGTTTGTTCGGCTTCGGTGGCGGATATGCGATGCTGTCGCTCATTCAAGGGCTGGTGGTGGGAAAAGACTGGTGTCCACAAATCACCACACAAACCTTCACCGACATCGTGGCTATCTCGCAAATGACACCTGGACCGATTGGCATCAACAGTGCCACCTACATTGGCTATGTGGCCACAGGCAGTGTGCTGGGGTCTATCGTTGCCACTTTCACGGTGGTGCTTCCTCCTTTCATTTTGGTGCTGTATGCCAGCCACTTCATCGCACGCCATCAGGAGAGTGCCATCATCAAGGGCTCGTTTATGGGGATTCGCCCCGTGGTAGTGGGATTGATTGCCTCGGCTGCGCTGCTCCTAATGAACAAGGAAAATTTCGGCGACACTTCCATTGATGTAATAAAAAGCGTGGCTATCTGCTTGGCTTCGCTCGGCACGGTATATTTCACAAAGATTCACCCGATTCTGGTCATTGTCGTGGCTGGAATTATCGGCTATTTCATTTTTTAAGACTCGCAATGAACTACAACGATACGATCAATTTCTTATTCTGCCAGTTGCCTGCTTTTGAACGTCAAGGTGGGGCTGGCTACAAACCCGGACTCCAAACAAGCCGCGACTTGGACGATATGGTGGACAACCCTCACCGCTCCTACAAGTGCATTCATGTGGCTGGCACCAACGGCAAAGGCTCCACGAGCCACCTGTTGGCGAGCATTCTGCAGGAGCAGGGCTACAAGGTGGGATTATACACTTCTCCGCACATTGTGGATTTCAGAGAACGAATCCGTGTGAACGGCGAGAAAATCAGCAAAGAGGCTGTGGTCGATTTCACCGAGCGTTTTCTGAAGTCGGGCTATCATGACCACCCCTCTTTTTTTGAACTCACCTCCACCATGGCTTTTGAATACTTCAAAATGCAAAATGTGGACATTGCCATTATTGAGGTGGGACTGGGTGGCAGGCTCGATAGCACCAATATCATCACTCCCATTCTGAGCATTATCACCAACATTTCAATCGACCACACGCAATTCTTGGGCAGCACTCCTGCACAAATTGCTACGGAAAAAGCAGGCATCATCAAGCATGGAGTTCCCGCGGTAATTGGCGAGGCTGAAGGCGAAGTGCGCACCACATTTGAAAACAAGGCTGCGGAAATGAACGCACCTATCACATTTGCCTCCGACTGCTCCTACATTGAAAACGCCTATTGCGAAAACGGGCACTGCCGCATCGAATCGCTGGCTTACGGCACACTTATCAACGAATTGGGGGGAGAATACCAAATCAAGAACAGCGCCACAGTGCTGACTGCGCTTCAAACGCTGAAAGACGGTGGAATCCAAATCAGCGACGATGCCGTGAAAGCAGGATTTGCCCATGTAATCGCAAACACTGGGCTGATAGGCAGATGGCAAACCATTAGCACCAATCCACGCATCATCTGCGATTCAGGACACAATGTGGGTGCCTTCACTCAAATCACCCGACAATTACGAAACGAGACCTACCACACCCTGCACATGGTGATGGGCTTTATGGCAGATAAAGATGTGGATCATGTATTGGCAATGCTGTCCAAAGATGCCATCTACTATTTCACGCAAGCCGATTCGCCACGCGCAATGACCGCCGACCAACTGCTTCAGAAAGCCGCCTCACACGGCTTGCACGGCAAGTCCTACCCTACTGTTGAAGAAGCCAAAAGCGCCGCCATCACCGCTGCCACCACCACCGACCTCATCTACATCGGTGGCAGCATGTACATCCTCGCCGAAGCCCTAATGACCGATTTGGATTAAAAATCTCCTAAAACCACAACGCCATAACGTAGGGGCATGCCTTCGGCATGTTTCAATGCGTTGATACATTGCTGTTTACATCGAAACATACCAAGGCATGACCCTGCGTTATGAAGGATTCGCTGATTTAACAGGCACACCCATCTGGACAGGGAGCGGTAGCACACACTCTCGTCGTTCAGTTCGTCCCTCACATTCACTCCGGAGGGTGAGCCACCGCTCCCATTAAAGCTTAGAACAAAGAACCCGACTATGTGAGGAAAAATGAATTTCTACCACACAAGGACAGTGCCGTTGTAAACTCAAAGGGCCAACCGCAACCCAAGGTAGTAGTTGCGGTACGTCGGGTTGAAGCTGAAACGATTCGACGAGCGACAGTATCTGACGAAGCTGAACCAACAACCGCCACGGCACACACGGCCCGACCCACTTTCAGGTCCTTTAGGATTAGCCTGTGCGCCACTACTATACTTATCGTACCAATCGCTGCACCATTCCCACACATTGCCACTCATATCGTAAATGCCCAATTCGTTGGGCGATTTCGTTGCCACAAAGTGAGTCTTTCTTCCAGAGTTGCAGTCGAACCAAGCCACATTATCAATGTTGTCGCTACCACTGTATTTATATCCAAGACTATTATTGCCACCACGGCAGGCAAATTCCCATTCAGCCTCGGTAGGAAGTCGGAAGTTCTGACCAGTCAGGGAGTTTAACTTACGGACAAACACTTGACAATCGTCCCACGAGACATTCTCCACAGGCAGATTTTCGCCTTTGAACTTGCTCGGATTACTGCCCATCACCGCCTTCCACAGTGCCTGTGTCACCTCAGTTTTGCCAATATAGTAACTACTCAAAGTCACACTGTGAACAGGCTCTTCGATGTCATAAGCATCACAGTCCTGCTCAGAAGTGGCACCCATACGGAATGTGCAACCTTCTACCCTAACCATATTGTACTTTATGCCATTCACTGTCAAGATACCTTTTGAATACGAAGCCTCTGTTATTTTTGCCAGTTCCTCTTCAACTTTATTTTTATTGGAAGAGACGCCATTTGAATACGAAACCTCTGTAATTTTTGCCAATTCCTCTTCAACTTTATTTTTATTGGAAGGAATCATCAGCCATATAGCCACAATCGCCACAACAACAATAGTCACAACGAAAGTTGCCTTCTTTTTTGTAGCCTTTTCTTCGGTTTCCTTACGTTTGCGCTCTACCTTCGCCTTCTCTTTCGCAGCCTTTTCCTCGGTTTCTTTACGTTTGCGCCCGGTGCCGGTGGCGTCGGGGAACACAACTGTGTCTTGCGTATCTTCGCTTTTAAGATTGCTCATGAATTCTGCGACGCTTTGGGTGCGCTCGTGGCGACCTTTCATCGCCATAGCAATGGCGGAAATCACTGGGCGAGAGATTTGCTTTGCCTGCAACTCAGCCACGGGAAGCCCCTCGTCTTGAATCTCCATTGCTTCGGGCGGCGTGCTGCCTGTGAGCAGTTTGAACAGCGTGGCGGCAAGGGCATACACATCGCTCTGTGGAGAAAATGACTGAACACCGTTTTTGCGATACTGTTCCGCTGGCGAATAGCCGTGGCTGATGCCCACCGGCGTGGTAGTGGTGCCTTGCGAAGTGGCAAGGTCGTACTGCTTCGCCACGCCGAAATCGATTACGAGCACCTTGCCGTCTTCTTTGCGCTTCATCAGATTGCCGGGCTTGATATCGAGGTGGTTGATATTCTTGCTGTGGATATACTCCAATGCGCTGGCGACATCTTTCACATAGTCCAATGCCTCCGCCTCTGGAATAGCGCCACGACGCTTCACCATATCGCCAAGCGACTCGCCTTCGATATATTCCATCACATAATAGGCTGTACCATTTTCCTCAAACACGTCATGAATACGCACTATGTTGGGGTGATTAAGCCTAAAGATGGTTTTGGCCTCCTTAATAAACTTCTGCTTGAAACGCTCCACAATCTCGCGGTTGCCAGTAGTGGGGATAGTCACGTGGCAAGTGGCATCGTCACGCTCACAATATTCCTTGAAGAAAAACTCCTTAATCGCCACTTTACCCTCGAGCAAAGTGTTCTCCGCCAAGTAGGTGATGCCGAAGCCGCCCTGCCCCAACTTCTTAATTATTCTATATTTTCCACTCTGAAGCGTGGAATCAGCCCGCAATGCGTCCATAATATGCTGATGTTAATTAGTTTCTGTCAAATGATTGTTTATTCCTTTTGCAAATATACAGATAATTATTTATTTGCACCACCATTCTCACTTTTAATCATCAATGGAAAATCACTGGTGACGCATAGATAAACAACACATCGGATTGAAGATGTGTCAAATCACCAAAAATGACAGCACCATAGCGTTTTGGGAATTTGATGCAGTTTTATACCAAGAAACCATTTTATCATCATGGGTTTTTCGCCGTGCAACGGCGAGCGGTTTTTATCCTTTTGGCGATGCCAACGACCTCGCTGGAGAGGGCGGCGTTGGTGATGTGGTGTGGCTGATTCAAGCCCCAGCTTGAAATCAGACATGCCACAGCACTAACGACAGGTGCGAAGCACTGGCATCGCTAAAAGGCTGTTTTTTATGTTTTTGTTTCTGTGCCCCCAACATTTATCCACTAACCATAATCATTGCCCCAGTAATTTTCCACTGGGTCAAAACACCTCTCCACAAAAAAGCAAAAAATCAGCCCTCGCTGAAGACTAATGCGCTTCCTGCGAGGGCTGTGTGTATTAAAATGGAGCGACGGCTTAATCCAGCACCGCAATCACGTCGAACTGAATGAGGGTGTTTTGTGGAATCTCCTTCACTGCCATACTTGTGCGTGCAGGATATGGTTCCTTAAACTCTCTGGCGTAGATTTCGTTCATCTCACTAAACAGATACATTTCAGAAAGGATTACAGTGGTTTTCACCACATTGTCGAGTGTGGCGCCAGCATCGGCAAGAATGTTGCGCACATTCTCAATCACCTGCATGGTCTGCGCTTGAATACCCTCTGGAATCAAACCAGTTTCGGGATTCACAGGCAGCTGACCAGAAACAAATACCATATTGCCCACCTTGATGGCGTTACTGTAAGCCCCAATCTCTTTCGGAGCATTCTTAGCTGACACTTTCTTTTTCATATCTTAAAGGAGTATATTTTTAAAAGGAAAAAACAGTACGGCTATAAGCCGGGTTATGTAGTCGCAATAAAGCGACCGTCTGTCATTTATCTGTCCGACATGTTGCCATGCCGATATAGCAGTCTACCCCTCGACAATGGGCGAGCAACCCTTGAATGCCGATATACTTGACCTTGCAACTCACAGGTAGTGCGGCACACCATGTCACCACAGTGCCCGGTGAGCTCTTACCTCACCTTTTCACCCTTACCCACACCGAAATGCGGGCGGTAGTTTTCTGTCACCTTAACCCCAAAGTCACCCCCAGCTTCCCGTTAAGAAGTGTGATGCTCTATGTTGCCCGGACTTTCCTCTCGATATTCCCCGCCGAAGCAAGGAAACACGAGCGACAGACCACCATACTGTTTTATCGGCACAAAGATAACACTTTTTTCCGAATCACCGACCAAACCGCCCCACTTTCCAATCAAAGAGGCCACATCCACCTCGCGAGCCGTCCGACAAAAGTGACTATGTTTTTCGCAAAAGTCAAACATACCCCACAACAGGCATCTAACATCTAATTTCTCAAAAAAGCACGAATGGCTTTCAGCGGAATGCCTAAGTTGAAATTGTCGCTTCGAGCGTATTTTGCAAAATTAACAGCCACGAGTTCACCCTTGGCATTAAGCACGGGACTGCCACTCGAACCTTGCACCGTGGCAATATCATACAGCACTCGTTCGCCGTCGGGCTGCTGAGTCACAGCACCCTTAGTGAGTTGCGAAAGAATGCCCTTTTTCGTATATCCCAATTCCACGCCAGCGTTGTAGCCAATCATATAAAGTGGATCGCCAATCGCCAAATTATCTTCTGCCTCAAACGGATTAAACACATAAGCACCCGATGGCGTAACTTCGTTGGTGAGTTTCAGCAAAGCCAAGTCCACTTCCTGTGCGCCAGCCGTACGCACCACCCGACATGGGTGCCTCTTCAAGAATTCATTCTCGCTTTTCGGACTCGAACCCTCCAACGCAATGCCCAACTCACACACAGGGTTGATTTCAATTCCACGTGGGTCTTTGATTTGTTCAAGCATTTCCACTGCATTTTGCGCCTCTTCATATTCCTGCTCCATCTGCTTAGCGGCAGCCACGAGTTCTTGCAGGCGCTCTTCGTCGGTAGTCACCAAATCGCCATATTCATCATATCCCACAATCGAATTTGCTTCTGCCTCGGCTTGCGCATACGCATTGCGAAGTTCCTCCATATATGCGCCAGCACGCTGTTGCAAAGCCGACATGATGGCGGTGAAATTCTTCTTCACCAAATCCCTGTCGATTGGAGGCGAAGCCACATGCCTATTGGTGAGGAGCCCGCCCTTCTCGTCGATGAAGAACGCTGTACCGTAACTCACTGCTGGATACTTCTTCACTTCCTTCACATCTTCAGTAAAGTTCTGTATATTCCCGTCTTCGTCAAGTCCGGTAAAATACAGCGTGTAGCCAGTTGGCAGTTTCATCTCATAGTAATACTTATTAATCACCATCACCACACCCGACTTCTGCTCATCGTACAACTGCTCCGGATTCTTAGTGCAAGCACAAAGCAGCACCGCAGCCAACACGCTCAAAAACAATATCTTTTTCATAATCAAAGTTTCTTTTCCGTAATTCAATGTATATTTTCCGTAATTCAAACACACAAATCAAAATACGCATCCCACAAATTTAACAATTTTCCCCCACAAAATACCCATTTTTTTGCGAAGAATAGAAATTCACTAATCCGTAATAAATGAATGTGAGGTACAGGAAAGGTTCATATTATTCGTGGGGAGAGGTCACCCAATCGATGCCTAACCAATCAGAAAGATTCACCGGTTGAATACGTCCACTCCCCTCTTGCCATACGAAAGCGAAGCCCTCATACTCCTTCGGCACACGCAACCTGGTGCCTGCTGCCGCCAGTTTGCTCCATTGCGGCCTGCCATAGTCATACGATTCTCGGTCAAGAATCACCTGCTTGTTCACATAGTCGAAACGATAAAACCCGCCACCCAGACACCAATCGTCGGGCCACAACAAATCGCGATGCAATTTCACATCGCCCATTCTCAAATATCCTTTACTCGTGATTACAAATTTCCAAGCCATACCCAATCATAATTATATCAGTAACAAAATTACAAAAAAACGCTCATTTTCTCACAAAAACCTCAAAATACCCTTACTGCGCCCCGTAGTTTGGAATTTTTGATATTTTTTTATTTTCGCCACACCTCTTTGACTATCATTTAATTAACCACTCAAACACGATTTCTATCTGAAAAAACAAAAATTTTTGTTACGGAAAAATTTGGTGGGTTAAATAAAAATGTCTAACTTTGCACCCGTCAAACGATAACACAGTCGCCAAATGACACTGGAGAGATGGCGGAGTGGTCGATCGCGGCGGTCTTGAAAACCGTTGAACTGAGAGGTTCCGGGGGTTCGAATCCCTCTCTCTCCGCACAGAGTCCTGTAAATCGAAAGATTTACAGGACTCTTTTCTTTTGTGCTCATTACTGTCCCGTTAAAGTGGGCTCAGTAGATAATTAGTGGCTCACCCGATAAAACAAGGGGATTAAGCATATAGCTTTGTAAGTCTGAAAAGAAAGAACTTTATATCCGTTACTCCCCTTAAAGCAGCTCTAAACGCCTTAATTTTAGCATTGAATGACTCTGCAAAAGCATTAGTTGCCCTATTAACAAAGAAGTTCAAGACTTCATCATAATGCTCGTAAAGCGTGGCGGCAATAACATTGAAACTCTTAAAGCCAGAGTCGTCCACTTTGTTATACCAGCGTGCAACCGAGAGTCTTGCAGCATCTTTGACGGTATTCTTGGAAAATATCATTCTTAATGAATGCGTAAGCGAATATGCTTCTTTAAGATCAGGATACGTTTCAAAGAGCACCTCAGCTCTTTGTCTCTGACTTTCTGTCCATTTGTCGGCAGATTTGAAAAGCAAATATCTGCTGCGAGCCAACAACTGCTTGTGGATATCACCGTTTGCAAGCACAATTGGAGTGTATGCTTCACCCAAACATTTGGCCTCTTCTCTGGCGTCCGTGCCTGCTTGAATAGCGTCCCATCTATGTGCGATGCGCATCTCCTGCAAGGCATCACATGCAAGTTTCTGTATATGGAAGCGATCTATGGTACGCATTGCATTCGGGAAACAGCGTCTGGCTATAAGTCGCATGGAATTCGACATATCCATTGTTATCTCCTTAGCCATCATCCTCTTGTCCTCGTCAATGCGCATAAGTGTTTTTGTGACAACATCTGCCGCCACACCTTTTTATAATAGCAATGATGGTACCTTTACCTCCATGTGAAGTTCTGTTGCTTACTATCGTGTACAGTTCACCGTTGCTTGGAGCCGTTTCGTCAATGCAGATGCTTTCACCTATGTTTTCGGGAAAGACAAGCCAGTCTTCTGCATGCGAGAGTTCGGACCATTCGCGATAGCCGCTGAGCACTTCCTTGTATTGCTTTTCAAACGTATCCCCGTTTATGTGATAATAGTGGTCAAGCGAACGGGAGGTCGTAGGAATCGTCTCCATACACTCCTTTTAAAAAAGCCGCAAACTCTTTGGAGTAGCGGGTTCCTTCAGCCTTCAGCTCATAAGAGTCGGAGAAGTATCGGTTATTCTGCTTGTCGTACCATTTGCGTCTTCTGACGATTAGATCAACACCTTTGTCGCGGATCGGGAAGTCGCGTATGGTTACGGCTTCACAGAACCCTTTGGATTCAATCTCTGGGTTCTCTTTATATTCTGCCTTAACCGATTCGTCAATATAGATGCGAATAAGGGATGCCCCTTCTTCTACACGTACTACTTCAAAATTTGAAAGTATCTCTGATGGCAGTATCAACTGTGCCAATGCTAATAATCCTTGATTGTTCATGGCACAAAGGTATAAATTTTCTATAGAAATCAAAAAGCTTTCCCCTAGATATATCGGGTGGGCCGGTTAAGCATCACGTATATAACAAGGTGTATCCTTGTGTCTGTTTTTGCAAAGGCAATTGTTCTTGAAGACAACAATCGTCGTAGCCTGATGTGAATTGTGAAATAATAAATGAGAAAAAAGGCAATTTAGTGAGTGTTAAAGTTATAATCGTGATATTTTGCTTCTGTTTCGACAAAAATGACTATCTTTGTATCCACAACATTTCATTATCCAAGTATGGACAAAGACATCAATCGCATCAAAGTGGTACTCGCAGAGAAGAAGAGAACCAACAAATGGTTAGCAGAACAACTTGGTTGTGCGCCGACTACTGTTTCAAAGTGGTGTACTAACGCTTGTCAGCCTCCGATGGAGACGTATATTAAGATTGCGGAGATATTAAATATTACAATAGAGGAATTAATAAACAAAGAATATGTTAACTCGGTGTCTTCTGAGTAAAAGTTAATTATTCATAAGGTTATTCATTGAGGATGACATGTAAAATTTGAATTTTGACATGATCGAGATAAAGTCTAAAAGAGTGCGTGCCGTTGTTGACGAGCTGAAAGACCAGTACATGGAGGCAGACAGGAACTGCCGCCCGTGGATTATTGGTTTCTCGGGCGGCAAGGACTCAACAACACTCTTGATGCTCACGTGGATTTCCATGCTTTCGCTCAGGGAGGAAGGCAAGGATTTGAAACGCATGGTTTATGTGGTATGCAATGACACGATGGTAGAGAATCCTGTCATTGATGAATATGTCTCTACGGTGCTGATAAAAATCGAGGATGCAGCAAGGGAGCAGAAACTGCCAATTCAAGCGGTGAGGACAACCCCACAATTGGAGGATACCTTCTGGAGTTGCGTTATTGGCAAGGGTTATCCTGTGCCTAATAATTCCTTCCGTTTCTGCACAGACAAGATGAAAATCAAGCCCACCTCAAAGTTTATTACAGATCAGGTAGTGGCAGATGGCGAGGCCATCGTGCTTGTTGGTACACGTTTGACAGAAAGCCAGCAGCGTGAACGCTCCATCAAAAAACATGAGATTAAGGGACACCGTTTGTCTAAACATCCATTGAACCCCAACACCTTTACTTATGCTCCCATCAAGGAACTGATGCTTGAAGAGGTATGGTGGGTTATCAATTCCATCCCATCACCCTGGGGCTTTGACAACGAGATTCTTTTTCAGATATACCAGAATGCTTCTGCCGATGACTATGAATGTCCTACTGTTGTGACAGATGATAGTCACCGCTCTTGTGGCCAGAGCCGTTTTGGATGTTGGATTTGTACTGTTGCGAAAGAAGACAAGTCGATGACTTCACTTATCAGAAATGGATTCACGTGGATGACGCCGCTTTTGGAATATCACGATCGTCTTGTTGAGAATCGTAATAAATCAGAACTGCGTTTGCCTACACGTCGTAATGGCCAATCTGCCGTTGATGAGACAGGCCATAACCAAGGAAACTACACCTTCGAGTATCGAGTTCAGATGTTACGCGAACTGCTGGAAACGCAGAAGGAGGTACAGAAAGGACACTCCAGCGTAAGGCTGATAACAAGCCAAGAACTGATAGCAATTCAGGTAATCTGGTTTCGCGATGGCTATTTCAAGCCAACGGTTAACGATATTTACAATGATATTTACGGCTACAATATTCCCAACTTGGAGATTGGATTGCAGGAGCGCTTGATTTTGGAAAAATCATGCACAGATTCCAAGCACTTCCAGTTGATACAGGAACTACTTGCCCTGCAAAAGAGCAAGGTGCTGATGATGCGCAAGTTTGGACTCCAGAACGATATAGACGAGCAGTTGGATAGATTCGTAAAGAAAGGAGGTCAGTATGCTGATTGAAAGCATTACTCTCAACAACTATCGCCTTTATGAAGGTGAGAATGTTATCCAATTCCATTTTGACGAAGCCAAGAATGTTCATTTGATTTGTGGTGAAAATGGCTTTGGTAAAACCACGCTGCTTCATTCTTTGCTGTGGTGTTTGTTTGGCAGATTCGTTGGCGATGTGCCAGTTTCAGGCCAAGAGACCAACAGCAGCTATGCTGCGATGCAGAAGGAAATCCTGAATCAGAATGCAGCCAAGCGATTTGAAGAAAAAGCGACTCCAGAGATTGTTGCGCTGATAAAAAAGAACGGTTACACCAATGACTACGAAGAGATTAAGAAAGACAGCGTCTATAGCGTTGCCATCTGCTTTGCAGAAGTTGGTATCCCCTCAATTCCTTGTCAGAAGATAGTTGTTGCCAGAAGCTATGATTCACTCTTGCAAAAAGAGGATGTGGAGATTCTGATAGATGGCGTCAAGAATGAACTGACAGATGAGATTGGTCCAGAGGTGTTCATCAATGACTTCATCCTCAATAAGGATATTGCCAAGCTCTTCTTCTTTGACTCAGAAGAAATCGTATCACTGGCAGATACTGGTACCATTGCAGAACGTCGTAAGTTGAGTAAAGCTTACGAAGAAGTTCTTGGTATCAGAAAGTATGAAGAACTGAGGAGTATCTCAAAGCAGATTGCTAAGGCGACTAATACGCAGGTGGAGTATACCTTGAAAAAGGGGTTTAACGACGCAGAATGTCAGGAGTGGATTATGAAAGCCCTGAATGACCACAAGGTGCTGAGCCGAAAGCAAATCAACGAACTACTTTGGAATAAGTTGCCTATTGATTATACAGACGATCAGAGAGTAAGAAAGATTGGCAATCTACTTACAAAACTTAGAAAAAATGGGGTTATATATACCGATGAGAATCGACTTTGGCATTTAAACGAGAATTTAAGCGACTTTAAGTGAAAATTTAAGCGACTTTAAGCGGACTTTTAAGCGAGATTTAAAGCGGGAATATCCTGAAATGCCTTTATTTAGGGCATTCTTGCTAAGAAAATTTAAGCGACTTTAAGCGAGACTTTAAGTGAGATTTAGACGAGTTTAGACGAGAATTTATCCTTTCTTCATTTTTTGCAAGCGCGACTTGCAAAATTCGTGGTTTCGACTGATAGCGAATTTGTGCAAGCTCCGCTTGCACAGATCATCTGGTACGCATTACTTGGCTTTTCCGACAGCATTGAGATAGGCATCCATAAGACCCTCTTTCACAAATAGGATTCGGTCCTGCTTGTTGTTTCCTTGCTTGACATGGGGAGTTTGTCTTTTATCTTTCTCACATAGGCTTCAGACAAATTTAGTGTTTCTGCTGCTTCCTTGACTGTGATAAGCTCAGGCTCCTTTGTCTCATCTTTTACCTTCTGCATCTCCTTCACCATTTCCTTGGCGAGGAGTTTGATAAATTTTTGATTATATTCAAATCGCATCATAGCTGATATCTCCATTTTTGTTGCAAAAATAGGAATAAGCTATCAAAACGGTGGTCTTGAATAATTTAAAGTCATATTTTAACCCGTTGGCGGAATTAATTTAAGTTGATAAATATGAGTAAAATGTTGTACATGTCGCTGATTTTTAGTAACTTAGTGGTGCTCAAAAAAAATAAGTTCAAACCATCGTATGTACAACCTTTATACAAAATTCGTCAAAATACTTGAGATATGCAAGCAAT
>ERZ857629.1075-NODE-1075-length-32526-cov-5.411259_pt1 | contig 32526 bp, 24 predicted proteins | sample MGYA00519700_ERZ857629 | MGnify/ENA primary metagenome ERZ857629 (study PRJEB31778, sample SAMEA3449351) | human gut metagenome | biome: human gut; feature: human-associated habitat; material: faeces | place: United Kingdom | collected 2010/2012 ... | reverse complement strand
TCAGGTTCTAGTGTTCACTGCGGACGTGCGGGTTCAAGTCCCGCCTCGCCCACCAGAGACGCCCCTTGAGGCGAAGATAAGAGATAATAGCGAAGAGGGAATGGCAGTTCGTTCCCTGTTTGCTGTTATCTCTTATTTTTTGCTTGGAATGAATAATTGTATCCGTGTTCTGCACTGATTTGACATGTAATTTTAACAATTATGCTGAGTTTGAAAAAACGTTTTTAGATAAAATAAACATTGCTTTTTACGCTAATTTCATATATAATGTCGTAAGTAGATGAATGCCGTTTGGATGGGCTGCTTTTGCCAGCGATTTCCTACTTTTTACACATCCTTTTTGGGTTGCTCCGGCTATTGGATAAAGTTTCCTTGCAGGAGAATTTCGTACCATACAGGCCGGAAGATGAGATAGAGCGCCTCCTGCGTGTGAGGCAAAAGGGGAAGAACACGGATATGAAAAAACGGAAGCTCCGTTTGCCATTGATCGTTTACGACATATTGATTTTGCTGTGCGCAGATGCCATGCTGCTTGTGTTTTACAAGGGTGAGGCCGTCCTGACCTGGCAGGGAGTCCTGCTGCACAGCGCCATCTCTTTTGCGTCTGTTTTGACGGTCAGGTGCATCGGCGGGATTTATCAGCAGATCTGGCGCTACGGCGGGATCCAGTGCTATATCAGGCTCCTGGTGGTGGATGCGGTCGCCTTTCTCGTTGACGTGACCATTGAGCGGACGCTCCCGCTGTTGATGGAGATCGAGAAGGTGTCCGTTGGACGGCTCTTTTCGCTGGCCAGTGTGAACCTGCTGGCAGCGCTTACCATCCGCATGGTGTACCGCTACGCCTTCAAGTGCGGCTCGGAGCAGTCCGCCTGGGGTTCGTTTTTACGGTGGCTGCTTCTGCTGTTTTCCGGCGATGAAATGGTGCAGCCGGTTCCTGAGACTGAGAAGAAGATCAAGATTGCCATCATTGGCGCGGGCCGTGTTGGCGTCAATCTGGCAGAGGAGCTGCTGGGCAACCCCAGAGCGAACTATACCCCCCGCTGCTTTGTAGACACCAATTCCGAAAAGGCGGGGCGTTCAGTCCACGGCATCCCTGTTTTGCTGGAAAGCGAGACGACCATACGGGAACTGCACCGCTACGAGGTCCAGGAAGTGGTTTTTGCCATTCCGGGTCTGGCGGATGAAAAGAAGCAGGCCCTGTACGCCATGTACATGGGGGCTGGTTACAGGATCAAGGTATATGACTACCCGACTGTACAGTCTGCCGGAAAGAAGCGGTACCTGCGGGAGTTTGACATTGAAGAGCTGCTGTTCCGCAAGCCGATCATTATTTCCGACGAAAGGACCAGCAGCTATTACCGCGACAAGGTCATTCTGATAACGGGCGGCGGCGGCTCCATCGGTTCTGAGCTGTGCCGTCAGCTGGCAAAGATGTCGCCCCGGCAGATCATCGTCCTGGATATCTATGAGAATGGCGCTTACGACGTGCAGCAGGATCTCAGGATCGCCTACGGCAAGGCGCTGGATCTGGAGATCGAGATTTGCTCCATTACCAATAAGGACGCGCTGAGAAAGGTTTTCCGGCGCTATCAGCCGCAGATCGTCATTAATGCGGCAGCCCACAAGCATGTTCCCTTAATGGAAAAGAACTGCGTTGAGGCTGTATATAACAATGTCTTCGGCACCCGGAACCTGGTGGAGCTGTGCGAGGAATTCGGCACCGAGAGATTTATGATGGTCTCCACGGATAAAGCGGTGAATCCCACCAATGTGATGGGCGCGACCAAGCGCATGTGCGAGATGATCGTCCAAAGCGCCAGTTCCTGGGGGAACGCAGTTTACAGCGCTACCCGGTTCGGAAATGTTTTGGGATCAGCGGGTTCTGTGATCCCCCTGTTCAAGCGCCAGATCGCCAACGGCGGCCCCATTACCCTGACGGACAAGCGGATCATCCGCTATTTCATGACGATCCCGGAGGCCTCACAGCTGGTGCTGGAGTCCGGCGCGATGGCCCAAAACGGCGAACTATTTGTGTTGGATATGGGAAAGCCTGTCAGGATCCTGGATTTGGCGGAGAATATGATCCGGCTGTCCGGCGTGGAGGGAATCGAGATCGTGGAAACCGGCCTGCGTCCCGGCGAGAAGCTCTATGAGGAGCTTCTGGTCAAGACCGGGGAGCTGGATAAGACGGATAACAGCCTGATTTTTGTGGAAAGAGACGCACCGCTGCCCAAAGAGGAGATCAGCCGCCGCCTGGAGATCCTGGAAGAAGCCTGTGCATCCGGCGACGATGACACGGTCCGCCGCGCACTGAAAGAGGTCGTCCCCACCTTCCGCTCCCCGGAAGAGGTCAACGACGAAGCGGACGAGGCCGCAGAAATGAAACTCCAGCAGGCTGCTGTGGGTGTGTAATTGCTTGATGTATGGAATGAGGAGGAAGCAAACATGGGATCATCTGATCAGAAGAGAAGCCAGGCCAATGGACGCTCGTTCATTTTGAAAGCCATGCTGGTCATCTTCGATATCATCGCTGTGAATCTGGCTTATTTTGCAGCACTCGTGATCAGATTTTACGTTAACTACGAATTTAACGAGTGGGCGTTGGTCTATATTCCTGCATTCATAAAGCTGGCGCCGGGGTATACGTTGTTCTGCCTGGTGGTATTTGGCGTATTTAAGCTGTACAACAGCCGCTGGAGGTACGCGGGACTGGGAGATCTGAATCGGATCCTGATGGCCAGCCTGGTGACCTGCGTGGGTCAGGTGCTGGGATCTTTGATTTTTACCATGCGCATGCCTATTACTTACTATGTGATCGGTGCGGTGCTGCAATTTGCGATGGTTGCTGTCAGCCGGTTTTCCTACCGCATTACCCTGCTGGAGGTGGAGCGTGCAAGAGCCAGAAAGCGCAGAAGCGGGACTATGGTCAATGTGATGGTGGTGGGCGTCGGCGAGACGGCCCACACAATGCTTCGGCACATGGAGCGCGACCCAGAGAGCGCTGCCCGTCCGGTGTGCCTGGTAGACTTCCGTGCGGATGGCTGCGGCAGCATGATGGAAGGCCTGCCTGTGATCGGCGGGACAGAGAAGATTCGGGACACCATCAAGAAATATGGTGTGGAGTGCGTGATTTTGGCGGACACCACCATGCCTGCACAGATCCGGCAGGACATTCGTGAGCTGTGTAAGGATCTGGAGGTAGATGTCCAGGATTATGCCGGTTATTTCCAGGAGTCGAGAGGAACGGTGACCCTGCGGGGGCTCATGGGGTATGCCAAGGGCCCGCTGGAGATCGTGCTCAACGGCGTACACCAGAAATTTGAGAATGGGGAGCAGGCGGCACTGTTCCTGACGGAGCGGTACGTGGTCACTTCCGTTTCGGCGAAGAATGATTATCTTGTCGTTGAGCTGAAGAAGGATGCTTTGGTTCCCAATGATGTGAAAGAAGACTGGGTCCAGAGCTATGAAAAGGAAAGCGGAGAGGATATCAGTTTCTTCTGAGCCTTTGCATAAAGCGTTTTGGTGAATTTGAGTTGAGGGAGATTGAGAAATATGGCCTTTAAGAGGAAAAATGATTTCACTCCTTTCCCAAACAAGGTTTGGTTGGCAACGCCTACCATGCACGGAGAAGAGTTGCGGTATATCACGGAAGCTTACGAAAGCAACTGGATGAGCACGGTCGGCCAGAACATTAACGAAGTAGAGCGCATTGCCGCGGAAACGGCGGGGGTCAAATATGCTGTGGCGCTGTGCAGCTGCACGGCGGCGCTGCACCTGTGCATGAAGCTGGCCGGTGAACGGCTTTACGGCCGTCCCATGATCGGTCATGGGGCCTTGGAGGGCAAGAGAGTTTTCTGCTCCGATATGACCTTTGACGCAACGCTGAATCCTGTCGTTTACGAAGGAGGGATCCCCATCTTTATCGACACGGAGGAAGCTTCGTGGAATATGGATCCCGTCGCGCTGGAGAAGGCGTTCTCGATGTATCCAGAGGTGAAACTGGTGGTCTGCGCGGAGCTGTACGGCTTCTCCGGCAACCTCCGGCGGATCAAGGAGATCTGTCAGGCCCATGGGGCACTTCTGGTGGAGGATGCGGCCGAAGCGATGGGCGCCAGCTGGGAAGGACATAACTGCGGGACCTTCGGTGACTATGCGGCAATTTCCTTTAACGGAAATAAGATCATCACCGGCTCGTCCGGCGGCTGCCTGCTGACCAATGACCTGGAGGTGGCAAACAAGACCCGCAAATGGTCCACCCAAGCCCGGGAGAATGCGCCTTGGTATCAGCATGAGGAGGTCGGCTATAACTATCGGATGAGCAACGTCATTGCCGGCGTGATCCGTGGGCAGTATCCCCACCTGGAGGAGCACATTGCCCAGAAAAAGGCTGTGTACGAGCGGTATAAAGACGGCCTGAAGGGACTGCCTGTTCAGATGAATCCCTTTGATGAAGAGAAATGCGTCCCGAATTATTGGCTGTCTGCCATGATCATTGACAGGGACGCCATGTGCAAACAGGTCCGGGGCGAGACGGACGCGCTTTATGTACCCCAGAGCGGCAAGTCCTGCCCGACAGAGATACTGGAAGCCATTGCCGGGATCAACGCCGAGGGACGCCCAATTTGGAAGCCGATGCATATGCAGCCGATGTATCGGATGCATGAGTTTGTGACGGTGAGCGGCTCCGGCCGGGCCAAGACCAATGCCTATATCGCCGGCGGTGTCCAGGACGTAGGCGCCGACATCTTCCAAAGAGGCCTGTGCCTGCCAAGCGACAACAAGATGACGAAGGAAGAACAAACAGTAATCATCGACGTCATCCGGGCGTGCTTTGAGTAAGGGAGCGGCCATGGAGAGAAAGCAGGGCATCTACGAACGGTATGTGAAGCGAATCCTTGATATTGTCTGTGCACTGGCGGCGCTCATCGTATTCTGCTGGCTGTACGCCATCCTGGCTATCCTGGTGCGGATCAAGCTGGGGAGCCCGGTGCTGTTTACCCAGCCAAGACCGGGCAAAGACGAAAAGATTTTCAAGCTGTATAAATTCCGCTCCATGACCGACGCACGGGATGAAAACGGCAATCTGCTGCCGGATGAGGTCCGGCTGACCAGTTTTGGAAAGGCCCTGCGCGCAACCAGCCTGGACGAATTGCCCGAGGCCATCAACATTTTGAGGGGTGACATGTCCGTCATTGGCCCCCGGCCTCAGCTGGTGCGGGATATGGTCTTCATGACCCCGGAGCAGCGCCTGCGTCACACCGTCCGCCCGGGCCTGAGCGGCCTGGCCCAGACCAGAGGCCGCAACGCCATCTCCTGGGACGGCAAACTGGCCACGGACCTGGAATACATCCAGCACGTCACCTTCCTGGGCGATGTAAAGATCATCCTTGACACCGTCAAGCAGGTTTTCTTCCACCAAAAAGGCCTGGAAGACAGCAACATAGACGAAGTAGACCTCACAGACGACTTCGGCGACTACCTGCTAAAACAGGGCCGAGTGACCAAAGAAGAATTCGACGAAAGGCAAGCAGAGGCAAAGCAACTTCTGGCTATGCGTGGTTAAGGCGAAGAAATATGAACGATTTGGTATCCATTATCATGCCGTCTTACAACACGGCAAAATACATTGCGGCTTCTATTGCATCTGTGCAGCACCAGACATACACAAACTGGGAACTGATCATCGTAGATGATTGCTCTGCGGATAATACAGACGAGATTGTTGCGCCGCTGCTTTCCGATGGAAGGATCCGCTACCTGAAAAATGAGACAAACAGCGGTGCCGCTCTATCCCGCAACCGCGCACTGCGGGAGGCAAAGGGAAGGTGGATCGCTTTCCTGGACAGCGATGACCTGTGGAGGCCGGAGAAGCTGGAGAGACAGGTCGGTTTTATGGAGCAGAATGGATACCACTTTTCTTATACGAATTACGAGGAAATCAACGAAGCGGGCAAGCAGACCGGCATACACGTCACAGGCCCCAGAAGAATTACTAAAACCGGGATGTTCAACTATTGCTGGCCGGGGTGTCTGACGGTGATGTATGACGCCAAAGTAGTTGGCCTGATCCAGATTGCGGATATCAAGAAAAACAACGACTATGCCATGTGGCTGAAAGTGTGCAGAAAAGCAGACTGTTATTTACTGAATGAGAACCTGGCCCAATATCGAAAGGGAAGAACAGGAAGCGTCAGCACACACAGCGTGAAAACGATGATCAGGTGGCACTATAAGCTGTTTCGTGAGGCGGAAAAGGAGAGCAGAATGGTAAGTGTGCTTAATACTTGCCGAAATATGGCTTATGGGTTTTATAAGAAAAAAAGATATATGTATCGTCAGGAGATAGAATGAAAAAGGTCTGCGTGATTGGCCATTTTGGTTTTGGCAAGGAACTGCTGAATGGCCAGACTGTTAAAACAAAGACTGTTACTGCGGAGCTGGAGAAGCATTATGGTGAAGACCAGGTCGCCAAAATAGACACGCATGGTGGCCTGCGCGTGCTGCCCAGGGTGATTAAACTGATGCTGCGCGGTTTTGCGCAATGCGAAAATATTATTATCCTCCCTGCACACAACGGGGTTCGTGTATTTGCCCCGCTGTGTGCCTTTCTCAACCGGCTTTATCGTAGAAGCTTGCACTATGTGGTTATCGGCGGCTGGCTGCCGGAGCTTACGAAAGGCAATGCAGTGTTGCGCTCTGCGCTGAAAAAGCTGAACTACATTTATGTGGAAACTTCCACTATGAAACGGAGTTTGGAGAAACAAGGATTCAAAAATGTGGTGATCCTTCCAAATTTTAAAGATCTGCGTATTTTGCCTGATTCAGAGCTGGTATATCCGCAGGGTGAACCCTATCGGCTGTGTACATTTTCGAGAGTTATGAAAGAAAAGGGAATCGGCGATGCGGTAGAAGCGGTGAAGGCTGTCAACGAGAAGCTAGGGAGGACAGCTTTTGCGCTGGATATTTTTGGGCAGGTGGACAGCGGACAGACAGACTGGTTTGAAAGATTAACAGAATCCTTTCCGGAGTATATCCATTACAGAGGTTGTGTGCCTTTCAATAAGAGCGTAGGTATTTTGAAAGATTATTTTTGCTTACTGTTTCCTACGAGATTCTTCACGGAAGGTATACCAGGGACAATTTTAGATGCCTATGCAGCTGGTGTCCCTGTAATTTCGGCCAGATGGGAGAGCTTTTCGGACGTGGTGGACGACGGAGTTACGGGAATTGGATTTGATTTTTGTAATCAATCAGACCTTGAGAAAACACTATACAAGGTTGCAAATGAGCCAAATTTAGTCCTGGAAAAGAAAAAAAGCTGTGTCTCCGCAGCACGTAAATACACACCCAATGAAGCGATGTGTGTACTGTATAGAAGATTTACCAGATAGTGTAGTAAATGGATTATTTTGGTAAGAAAACTCTTTTATTACAAAAACTTCGGAAAGATATTGCAGAAAGGCTGTTTTAAAATATGACGATTGTTCAAGTTATGCCAGAATTTGGGCTCGCTGGAGCGGAAACCATGTGTGAGAACTTAATATATGAACTGACTAAACTTGGGCATAACGTGGTTGCCGTGAGTATGTATGACTTCCATTCCGCCATTACGGAACGACTTGAGAATTCAGGTATAGATGTATACTATTTAGGGAAAAAACTGGGCTTGGATTTTTCCATGATTCTGAAAATGATGAGAGTTTTCAAAGAAGTCAATGCAGATGTTATACATACCCACAGAAATTGTGCACAATACGCTGTACCGGCTGCAATGATTGCGGGAATTAAACGAAGGGTTCATACGGTCCATAATATTGCTGAAAAAGAAAATGAAAGAATGGCGCGGGTGGTAAACAATTTTTTTTTCAAACATTGCCATTTGATTCCTGTTGCACTTAGCGGTGGAATACAGGATTCTATCGTAAGAGAGTATAAAATAAGCAGATCCCGTGTTCCGATTATTTTTAACGGAATTAATCTGTCAAAGTGTGTTTCTAAGGGAGATTACTCTATAAATGGAAATTTAAAGGTTTTACATATAGGGAGGTTTTCGGAACAGAAAAACCATGGCAGGTTACTTCGTGCATTTGTGTTTTTTCACAACAAACACAGTGACAGTGAACTCTGGCTAATTGGTGACGGCGAAAAGAAGACAGAAATAGAAACGTTTGTTTGCGAGAATGACCTTTCTGAAAATGTAAAATTCCTTGGCCTGCAGAGCGATGTGCATGAATTCCTATGCGAGGCGGATATATTTGTGTTGCCATCAGATTATGAGGGAATGCCGATGACGATTATTGAAGCAATGGGGACGGGGCTTCCGTGCATTGCCAGTAATGTTGGCGGCATCCCTGACATGATTTCCAATGGCGTTGATGGCATGTTGATTGAGCCAAATGAGGGCGCATTGGTGGACGCAATTGAAAGTCTGTACAATGACATGACGCTGAGAAAAAAGCTCGGAGAGAATGCAAAGAAACGAGCCCAATCATTTTCTTCTGAACAAATGGCTAGAGAATATATTAAAGTCTACGGGGACTGCATCTATGAATCCGGGAAACAATAATAGGAAAAGCAATCAAAAAGGTTTGTATCGGACAATGTGGATTTGCATTTTTATGGGAATTCTGTATGCAAATTTTACAAGCGGTTTTGCAAAAGACGTTATTGGATGCCTGTCAACTTTTTTGATACTTTGGAAACTACTTATATTCAATAAAGAGGATGGATATTTGCTGCTGTTTGGAACACAGTTCCTTAGAGCAGTCATAAGAGTAGGATTTGGAGGCCATACGTTTACCTTTCTTCTCTTTGCTTTTCCCACATATTTACTGAAATTGCTATTTGAACAAAAAGGAAGAATTCATGGAGCGGTCTTGGTAGCTGCTTTTGTAATGGTGTGGGATTTTGCTGCCAGTTTTAATTCTTCTATTATCAGAATTGGTGACCAGATTTTGTGGGGACTCTCATTTATCCTTTTGCTCGGAATGCTGAGGAATAGTGAGGAAATTGACTTGGACAAGCTCATTGTGGTTTTTGGAATTGCAATATGGGGCATTTGCTTAGTAAATGTTTTTGCCGAAATCTGCAAATTTGGAAAAACAATGGTTCCGTCGATGTACGGCGTGTGGAACCAATATGGGGAATACTACATGTTTGGGAAAGGTTACCCCGAAATAGCGGGCGGAAACGAAATTGCACAGTATATTCCCATTTTTATTGGGATGGCTTTTTTCTCATTTAATGGTAAAGATAGAAAAGTAAAGTTGTTTTATCTGGTGTCCTCGCTTTTCTTTTCCTATTGCGGGATGATGTGCATTGCGAGAGCATTTTATGTTGAAATGGCAATCATACTTCTTTTTGCACTGGTGTACCTGTCACATAATCCCAAATGGCTAATTCTCATTTCATTTCTTTTCACGACAATGGTGATATTTTCCTATGACAGATTATCTGGTTTGTTTGAGCCGGTCTTAGATGCGGTCGGTAAAAGGTTTGGAGGCGGGTATGGCTCAAGGGCTGGTTTGATTAAGGGAACGATACAGGTCTGGAAATCAAGTGTGTCAAACTTCTTGTTTGGAATTGGCACTGAGTACAATGAAGTATATGATACGGCACATAATATTGTTTTTGATGCGTTGGTTTCGTTGGGTGCTTTAGGAGCAAGTGTATATTTTGGGACTCTGCTAATTGAGGGGAGAAGGGCCCTTCAGAAAAAAGAAACGCAGTCAATTGTTCGATTTGCCCCACTTGTAATGTTGTTGCTTTATAAAATGATTTCGGGTTGTGTAAAGGATGTTCCATTTTATTTTATGATTGGTATTTGCTTGCTGTTTGCCCAAAAATATGAATTATCAAAAGGTAAATCAGGTAGGGTAGAAGCATGAAAAAGAAAATTCTTCTTCGCAATATCTTTATGTCCTTGCTGCTTCAGGCGTTAACCTTGATAAACGGCCTGATAATTCCACGGATTATCCTTTTGGATTTTGGATCTGACATCAACGGACTCGTTACCTCAATTTCTCAATTTCTCAATTTCATTTCTTTGCTGGAAGGCGGCGTAGGGGCGGTGGTGATGTCTGCCCTGTATCGTCCCTTGGCGGAAGAAAATACCGAGAAAATCAGCGGAATAGTGAGATCAGCGGAGCTTTTCTTCAAAACCATTGCAAAGATATTCTTCATCTACTCAGTTTTTCTTGCGGTAGTAGGACCACTGTTTATTTGGAAGGAATTTAGCTGGCAGTACACTGCGCTGCTGGTGCTCGTACTGGCGATAACTGCTTTTATACAATTCTACTTTTCGATAACCTACAGAATTCTACTCAATGCAGATCAGAAAGCGTATTTTGTGTCGCTGGTTCAGATTGTTTTTCTCGTCCTGAACCTTATTATGGCTATAGCGGTTGCAAAAATTTGCCCTGAGATACACATCCTTAAACTAGCTAGTGCGCTGGCATACTGTATTCAACCTATTATTTTCAACGTTTATGTAAAACATCATTATACAATTGACGAGAACATACCCGAGGACAAAGGCGCGTTAGAGCATCGTTGGGATGGGTTTGGCCAGAACATTGCTTATGTTGTACATTCGAATACCGATATAGCTGTGTTGACTGTGCTAGGCAGGCTGTCAGATGTTTCGATTTACGCTGTTTATAATCTGGTCGCCATGGCGCTAAGGAACTTTGTTATGGCGATTTCTTCTTCAATTTTGCCGTCATTGGGGAGTGTCCTTGTCAAAGATGATTTGGCACAGGCTAATGACGCTTTCGATTTTTATGAATTATGTGTGGGACTTGTGACGACAGTTTTATTCACGTGTGGGGCCATATTGGTAACCCCATTTGTTATGATTTACACATCGGGAGTGACAGATGCAAACTATAATCAACCCGTTTTTGGCGCCTTGCTTATGACAGCGAGTGCGCTAGGCTGTGTACGAGAACCTTATATAAATGTTGCGAATGCTGCGGGACATTTTAGAAGAATTTCAAAGTTTGCGTATATTGAAGCGTCTTTAAATGTTGTAATTTCAATTGTGGTAGTCCGTTACTGGGGCTTAATTGGTGTAACAATTGGAACGCTCTTGGCGTCGGCCTATCGATATATTGCGCAGATTATTTATTTAAAAAAAGCTATCCTGTACAGAGACATTTGGAAGAGCATTAGAAGCACAGTGTGTTATTTATTGATCGCTGGAGTCAGTATAATCCTTGCCCAAGGAATGGTTAGAGTTGAAGTGACGAGTTATTTAAATTGGATGGTCAAGTCTGTGCTGACGGTATTTATTGTTATGGGTGTGACAGTCATATTTGTTGCGATTTTCTATAGAAAGATACTTGTATCTGTAATAAGGAGAAAAAAATGATACCACATATTATTCACTGCTGCTGGTTCGGTGGGAATCCATTACCCAAGGATGTTTTGAAAAATATGGAAAGCTGGAAAAGAAATAATCCAGGGTTCGAGATAAAGGTTTGGTCTGAAAAGAATTTTGATTATCGCACAAACCGATATACCCGGGAGGCATACGAGTGTAAGAAATGGGCCTTCGTTACGGATTATGTTCGACTGAAGGTTTTGTATGATTTTGGCGGAATTTATATGGACACGGATGTGGAGGCGGTACGGCCTTTCGGAGAAATGCTGGCTAATAAGGCTTTTTCTGGCTTTGAAACTGAGGAAAGAATTCCTACTGGAACAATTGGCGCAGAGAAAGGAAACCCCTGGATCGCATTGCAGCTAGAATACTATACAGATCGCAGCTTTTTTAAGGAATCTGGCGCAATGGACTTAACGACGAATGTGACGACCATTTCGCGGATTACTGCTGCGCATTACCCAATTAAGTTTAATAATACTTATCAAAATTTAGGTGATGTCACATTTTATCCATTTGATTATTTGTGCGCGAAAAGGTTAAATGATGGGAAAGTGGTAAGAACGGAAAATACAGTCACCATCCACCATTTTAATGGTTCTTGGACAGGTCCCAAGACGAAATTCATAAAATTCGTCAATAAAACAGTTGGTAATAAACCGATAAGAATTGCGGTTGCAATTAAGCACTTCCTAGTGAAAGGAATAAAAAAGTGAGTTTGACTATTTTTACACCAACTTACAACAGAGCTTATTGTGTGGGTCGACTGTATCAAAGTCTAGTCAACCAGACGGACAAAAATTTTATTTGGTTGGTCATTGACGATGGATCGACAGATAACACAGAAGAACTGATTTCTACATTTATTCGAGATGGCAAAATTGAAGTGCGATATGTTAAACAGAAAAATGGGGGAAAGCATGTCGCATTTAATCATGCACTTGACCTTTGCACCACGGATTTGTTTACATGCGTTGATTCGGATGATTATCTGACCAACGTAGCGGTTGAAACAATACTGTCAACCTATAAGTCGATCGCCGCAGAGAAGTATCTAGGAATGTATTTTAGACAAATCCATCAGAATGGCGCAGATGTCGCCCAGCCATACCCGAAAGGCGTTAGAAAAGTTGGAATTACAGAACTGTATCATCGTTTTCGCTTTCGCGGAGATACAATGATTGTACTAAGAAAGGATTTGATCGGAAACGTTCGGTTCCCAACTTTTCCTGGTGAACGGTTTGTAACCGAACGTGTTTTCTACAATGAGCTTGATCGGATTGCTCCAATGTATCTATGTGAGGACAGGATATACGTGTCAGAGTATTTGCCGGATGGCTATACTGCAAACGCAAATAGACTGGCGGTATCCAATCCATGTGGCTCCGCGTATGCGTTTTTATCTGAGGCGCATTATTCACTAAAAATCCTTGATAGAATCAAGAACTATGCGCAATATTTGGCATTTATGGAAATATTCAGCTTACAAATGTCCGAAGAAGAAAATCGTTTTGCTCTGAGTAGGATAACATGCTTCGGTGGGAAATTATTGAAAGACCACTATGTCAGGCTCTACAGAGGACATGTTCGACAAATCGTGAATCATCCATGAAGATAGTGCTTCTATGAGGTGTGTTAAAAAGGCCAACAATTGGACTTAACTGTTTTGCATGTCCTTATTTCAGCCATTTTCTTTACCTCAATCCCGCCTGAAAATATCCCTTGTAAAGACCTTTTCTTGCACATCATCCAGGCAAGCATCATAGCGGTTGGCAATGATGCAGCCGGAATGCGCTTTGAATTGCTTCAAATCATTGATGATCCTGCTCCCGAAGAAGGTTTCGCCGTCTTTCAGTGTTGGCTCATAGATGATGACAGTTGCGCCCTTGGCCTTGATGCGTTTCATGACGCCCTGAATGGCGGATTGGCGGAAGTTATCGGAGTTGGCTTTCATAGTCAGGCGGAAGATTCCGACGACGACCTCTTTCTCATTGGCGGGGTTATACAGCCCGTCTTCATAGGAATAGCCTCCGGCCATTTGCAAAACCCGATCCGCAATAAAATCCTTCCGGGTGCGATTGGATTCCACGATGGCGGACATCATGTTCTGGGGTACGTTCTCGAAGTTGGCCAGCAGCTGTTTGGTGTCCTTGGGCAGGCAGTAGCCGCCGTAGCCGAAGGAGGGGTTGTTATAGTGGGTGCCGATCCGGGGGTCCAGGCATACGCCGTTGATGATATCCTTGGTGCTCAGGCCTTTGGTTTCGGCATAGGTGTCCAATTCATTGAAGTAGCTGACCCGAAGAGCCAGGTAGGTATTGGCAAAAAGCTTCACAGCCTCGGCCTCGGTGAAGCCCATGAACAGTGTGGGAATGTCCTCCTTGACAGCGCCCTGCTGGAGCAGGGAAGCGAAAATCTCCGCTTTTTCCCTCGTGGCGTCATCGCAGGATACAATGATACGGGAAGGATACAGATTGTCATACAGCGCCTTGCTCTCCCGCAGAAACTCCGGGCTGAAAATGATATTGCCCGTATTGTATTTTTTCCGAACAGAGGCGGTATAGCCCACGGGAATGGTGGACTTGATGACCATAGTAGCGTCGGGATTGACCTTCAGCACCAGCTCAATGACGGCCTCCACGGCGGAGGTATCGAAATAGTTCTTCTTACTGTCATAATTGGTTGGGGCAGCGATGACCACAAAATCGGCATCCCGATAGGCCGCCTCGCCATCCAGGGTGGCGGTCAGATCCAGCTTCTTCTCGGCAAGGAATTTTTCGATATACTCATCCTGAATGGGGGATTTGCGATTATTGATGAGATCCACCTTTTCAGGAATGATGTCGACCGCGGTAACGTGGTTGTGCTGGCTCAGCAGGGTCGCAATGGACAGGCCAACATAGCCGGTACCGGCTATGGAAATTTTGTAGGACTTTGAAGGAACAGATTGGGCGCAGGCAGCGGCTTCGTCTACATACAGGTCGGTGATCTCAAAGTCCAACGCCTCGGCCAATGCTTCCAGCTGCTCAATAGAGGGCTTGAAGGTCAGATTCTCCAGCTGCCCGATCATGGAACGGTTGATGCCGGTTACCTTGGCAAGCGCAACCTGGGTCAGGCCCTTGGCCTTGCGGCCCCGCTTTACAGCGTCAGCCAGACGTTCAAAAGACAATCTCTTCATGTTAGCATCCTTTCATAAATGATATAATTTATAGCATACTCTGCGGTGATGCTTTTTCTGATTCAAAAATTTTATCATAGATATTGCTAAAAATCAAGATACTAACTGCATTCTTTCGATTTTTATAAATACATTTTCTAAAAACTATCCTAGAATGATGATATAAATATCATTCCAAACAAAAACGAAGGGCTATGCGCTCCACCTTTAAGGGAGCAATGACGGGAGATAAGCGGCTGGTTAAAACGCCTGGGCCAGAATAAAACACGCCTGCTTGCATTTATGCAACTTGATTTATTCATTCCTGCATGGAATGCGCAGATACACGGCGTTAAAATGGATAAATAAAATATTTTTTTCAGAAATCCAAAAAACATGTTGCAAAATGAGGCCAAAAGCGCTTTAATAGAAGCATGTTTTTTGCACGGAAAAACAAAGATATCTGCAAGGAGAGAAAGAAAGTGTCATATTTTCAGAGGGTAGTAAAGAAGTATAATGGCGTCAGCCTGATCATCCGCATTCTGGCGGGGCTTGTGATCGGCGCGGTGCTGGCGTTAGTGGCTCCCGGCGCGAAGTGGATCGGGGAACTGGGCAATCTGTTTGTCAATGCGCTGAAGGGCGTCGCGCCTGTGCTGGTGTTTGTCATCGTTGCGGCAGCGCTGGCCCAGGGAACTGCAAAGCTGGACCGCCGGTTCGGAATGGTGATCTGGCTGTACATGCTCACCACTTTTATCGCGGCGGCGCTGGCAGTGTGCACCAGCTTCCTGTTCCCGCAGACAGTCACCCTGGCCGAGGCTGCGCAGCAGGACGTGATCCCGCAGGGCCTGGGCGAGGTGATGAACACGCTGCTGAAAAACTTCGTAGAAAATCCCCTCAGCGCCATTACCAAGGGCAATTACATCGGCATTCTGTTCTGGGCCTGCATGTTTGGCTTTGCCATGAAGGCTATTGCTACCGACTCTGCCAAGAGCTTCATGGCCAACGTCTCCGACGCGGTATCTCAGATCGTGCGTTGGATTATCAATCTGGCTCCCTTTGGTATCCTGGGCCTGGTGTTTACCAATGTTTCCGAGAATGGCCTGTCCATCTTCACCCAGTATGGCAAGCTCCTGGCGCTGCTGGTGGGCACCATGCTGTTTATGGCGCTGGTGATCAATCCCCTTATCATTTTCCTCTATCTGCGCCGCAATCCCTATCCGCTGGTGTTCCGCTGCCTGCGGGATTCCGGCCTGACTGCCTTCTTCACCCGCAGCTCCGCCGCCAATATTCCCATGAATATGGCGCTGTGCGAGAAGCTGGGCATGGACAAGGACATGTATTCTGTCTCTATCCCTCTGGGCGCGACCATCAATATGGACGGCGTGGCCATCACCATTACCATTATGACCCTGGCGGCTGCCAATACGCTGGGCATCTCGGTAAAACCGGCGGCGGCGGTCCTGCTGTCCATCATGAGCGCCTTGGGCGCCTGCGGTGCTTCCGGCGTGGCGGGCGGCTCTCTGCTACTGATCCCCATGGCCTGCTCCCTGTTTGGCATCTCCAACGACGTGGCCATGCAGATGGTGGGCGTCGGCTTCATCATCGGTGTGGTGCAGGATTCCGTGGAGACCGCCCTGAACTCTGCCGGTGACGTAGAGTTCGCGGCCACCGCAGAGTTCTATCAGTGGCGGAAGCAGGGCAAGGAGCTGCCGGACTTCCTGGGCAAGAAATCCAAATAACCGCGAAAAAATGACCGCAGCCAAAACCGGCTGCGGTCGTTTTCGAACTGGTATGAGATCGGTCAAGGTTATTTCACACAGTGGAAGTATATCATTGACCCGTCCACATAGATGTTGACCTCTTTATACATTTTCTGCAAAAAACCTCTCAGCTCTTCCTCCGTCTGGAATGGGGGAGAGAACCAGCCCTTCTTTGCAAGAATGTTTTTCACAAGCCAGTCTGTTCGTTTAGATTTTCCCTTGATATAGAAGCAGGCGATAAAATTACCACCCGGTTTTAAAACGCGCCAGGTCTCTCTGAACGCCTTTTCCTTGTCGGGAAATGCGTGGAACCCATTCATGCTGACGACGATATCAAAGGATTCATCCCCCATTTGCAGATTCCCCACATCACCCTGAACGCATTTGATATGCGGATAGCCACTCAGCCTTTTCTCGGCTTGCTCAAGCATGTCCACGCTGTAATCAAGGCAGGTGATGTGCGCATTTTTTAGGGCTGCCCATTTGCGCTCCGTGAACACAGCCGTTCCGACCGGGACATCAAGCAGCTTTCCCGAAAACCCATCAGGAATATAGGATAAGACCTTTCGCGCGATCTCATTGTCGTCCGTCCCGCTCCAAAATATCTTGATATACATTCTGCTGAAAAAATTGCCCTGGGTGAGAACGTCGTCATAGATGTTTTTTGATGATTCGTAAGCGCTTTGTATTTTGTCTGCCATGTAATTCACTCCAAAGATTTTTCCGTGCTGGACATGTCAGTCTCTGCGTTCGCTTATTCTCTAATGCTGCTTCCGATGTGCTTTTCCTGCCGCCACTGCGGAGCCGGGCCGTCGTCACCCCAGTATTCGTCCATGGATGCGATTTTCCCATCCACAACGCGGATGAAGGAGGCCACATGGCAGGACATGCTCCCGTCCTTATTGTATACATGGGTGGCGGTGACCACGTGGGTATCGGTGGTGATCACCTGCTCCACCTCGCCATCCCACTGGCCGGGATACTCGCAGTTTGCCCAGATGAATTCCTCCAGAGTGAAATGCTCATTGGTGTTGTTCCAGTTCACCCAGGCATTGGGATGGAAGAATTCCCGGATGGCCGCCGCGTCCTGCCGCAGGATGGCGTCCCAGAATGCCCTTATATTCAGCGCCATTTTCTTACCTCCACAATTGTTGAACAATCGTTCCGGCTGACCGTACATCGCTATCCTACCACAGTCAAACCGCCTGCGCAAGGGTGAAATTTGGAATACGATGGTCAAAATGTTGAAAAATGTGGATTTCAAACGAAAGATTCTGTGAATAATTCTTGCAATATCCGTCCCCTGTGTTATAATAGCCCTATAACGAAGGGTGAAAACTTCCATTTTTGGATAGAATTCCTGTATGGCTCCAGGGCAAGGACGGTTTTGGCCGGAGCTATTGCACTGAAAGGAGAAGATACATGAAAATGTTTCGGAGATTGCTGCCGGCCATTTGCCTTACGCTGTTGCTGTGCGGCTGTGCGGAGAAGGCAAAGCCGGAGAGCATCGATACCGGGAATTTTTCCCGGGAAATCCAGGTAGGATCCACCGGCGACCGGCTGGAGATCGTTCACGCGGACAAGTCCACCCAGGCAGCTGAGCCGGGAGCGCTTCTGAAGAGCGATGATGGGCTCCGCGTTGGCTCCGATGCCGAGCTGACGCTGAATGCCGATGGAAATAAGCAAATCTACATGCAGGAAAGCTCTGAGATCCGCCTGGAAGCCTCCGGCACGCCGGAAAACGGTAAGACCAGGATCCATCTGGAGGATGGCGGCATCCTGATCCGGCTGGAGGAGCCGCTGGCTCAGGGGGAATTGTTCCAGATTCAGACGGACGGCGCACTGGTCTCCATTGGACAGGGTGTTGTCCGGGTCAGCAAAGTGAAGAATCATACTCTGATTGAGGTATTCCAGGGAGCCGCTGAAGCGACGCTGACAGGAAGCGGGAAGAAGACCACCGCCGAGGCAGGGGAGGCCTTGCTCATCAGCACCCAAGGGGAGAAGGCTTCCTTCGTGCTGGCGGACGAGATCGATCAGGACGCCTGGAAGTCCACCGAACCCTGGTCCCTCCAATCCGGCAAGAAGGGCGGCGGTACGCCTGTGCTGGACATCCCCTATGGCAAGCTGCCCGCCGGTGTGCTGGAGCAGCTGCTGGCCTGGGCAAAGGAAGGGCAGACGCTCTGCCTGACGGAGGAAGCGATCGGGAACCTGCTGGCCACCGGGCATGATTACACGGATATCCAGCGGGAAGAGCCGACCTGCCTGAAGGGCGGCAAAGTGCTCCAGGAGTGCCGTCTGTGCGGCGAGACTCATGAGGAGCTGCTTCCCGCGCTGGGCCACACCGAGGAGACAATGTCCGCCGAGGACCCGACCTGCACCCAGGAGGGGAAAACCGCCGGGGTGAAGTGCGAGGTGTGCGGCGAAGTTCTGACGCCTCAGGAGGCAATCCCCGCCACGGGGCACACGCCGCAGACAACGGATGCCGGAGAGACTCGCTGCGCGGTATGCGGCGAGCCGGTGGAGCCGGAGGATATCCAGCACGAGCACGAGCCGCAGACGGTTCCTGCGGTGGCTCCCACCTGCGAAAAAACCGGCCTGACCGAAGGGAGCGTCTGCGCCCTTTGCGGCCAGGTGCTGACGGAGCAGGGGATCGTGCCGGCCCTGGGTCACAGCAGCAAGGCTGTCCCCGGCCGCGCGCCCACCTGCACTCGCCCCGGCCTGACCGATGGAGCGCGCTGCACCACCTGCGGCAAGCTGCTTGCCAGACAGGAGACCATTCCCATGACGGCCCACCAGGAGCAGATGACACCGGCGGTCGCCCCCACCTGTACCAAGGAGGGCAAAACCGAATCGGTGGTCTGCGGCCTCTGCGGCAAGGTGCTGAAAGAGGCGGAAGCCGTCCCCATGACGGGGCATACCGTTGATACGGTTCCGGGCCGCGCGCCCACCTGCACTCGCCCCGGCCTGACCGATGGTCAGCGCTGCACTGTCTGCAAGACGTGGATCCAGCGCCAACAGCCTATCCACACCGTTGACCATACGCCGGAGTCCATTCCTGCGGTGGCTCCTACCTGTACTGAGCCCGGCCTGACCGAGGGGAGCCGTTGTGCGGTCTGCGGAAAAAACCTGACCCAGCAGGAGGAAGTCCCGGCACTGGGCCATACCGAAGCGGCGATCCCAGGCAGGGAAGCGACCTGTACCAGAACGGGTCTGACGGAGGGGAAAAAGTGTGAGATCTGCGGCGAGGTACTCCTTGCGCAAAGCAGCATCCCCAAGCCGGAGCACACCCCGACTGTGATCCCTGCCCGGGAGGCAACCTGCTCACAAATCGGCCTGACCGAAGGCTCCCGCTGCGCAGTCTGCGGCAGACTACTGGTGCGGCAAAAGACAGTGGAGAAGCTTCCCCACACCCCCGAGAAGATTCACGGAATCTATCCCATGTGCTTCCGGGACGGCTATACCGATGGCTCCAAGTGCTCCGTCTGCGGCGAGATCCTGGAGCCCTGCGAGGTCATCCCGGCATTGCCCCATACCGTTGGCTACCTGCTTGCGGCGGAACCCACCTGTACCCAGCCGGGCTGCACCCTGGGAATCGTGTGCTGCGTATGCAGCTACGTAATAAGGCCCCAGGAGACGATCCCCAGAGTTCCCCATACGCCGCAGACGGTCCCGGCGGTAGCGCCGACCTGCACCCAGCCTGGCCTGACGGAAGGCTCCGTCTGCTCCGTCTGCGGTGAGGTCCTCACGGCGCAGAGAGAGATCCCGGCCACTTCCCACACCCCCGGCGACCCGGTTAAAGAGATTAACCCGGTGGCCCCCGTGCTGGATGGCAGCGGGAACCTGGTCATGAACGAGGCAAACCCGCCCTACTGCTACGCCATGGTCACCAGATGCACCACCTGCGGCGAGGTGCTGGATAAGCAATGCTTTGACCACGTAGATGGTACATCAACGGCCAGCGCAGTCGGGGAAGCGGATAAATGCCAGCGGATCGACATAAGCTGCGTCGGCTGCAATGAAACAATTCGCCGGTATTATACATCGGGCCATGAATTTAGCGAGACCGTAGAAGCCGGAGAGGATGGCATTTCCTATGACGTGAGAACGTGCGGAAAATGCGGTTACTCGATCAAAAGCCCAAAAGACACGGCAAGTGAAGAGCTGTAACCGCTTTTGCACGATCTTCGGATAATTTCATCGGGCGGATGCTCTGTTCAAGAGCACCCGCCCAAATTTTTTGCTTCCAGCTCTTGACAGAAAATGATATAATAAATTCAGATGGAGTGGGCTGGATTCCACCCATTTTTCATGCCCGTGCTGCCCTGAGAAATCGATTTTCTGGGCCGCAAGGCAATTTTTGGTCGAGGAGTAAAAATGATGATCGAGAGCCTGAGCAGCTTCTTTTCGCAACTCACATCCAACCGCCTGGTGAATATATTGATTGAGTCATTCCCGAAGATGCTGCTGCCGGGGCTGAAGATGACCATTCCGCTGACTGCCATTTCATTTGCGTGTGCCCTGGTGATCGCGGTGATCGCCGCCATGATCCGGGTGGCCAAGGTACCTGTGCTTCAGCAGATCGTTCGTTTTTATATCTGGGTCATTCGCGGTACGCCGCTGCTGGTGCAGCTGTACGTGGTGTTTTATGGCCTGCCCAATCTGGGCGTGGTGCTGGAGCCGTTCCCCACGGCGGTGCTGGTGTTCTCCATCAACGAGGGAGCCTATTGCGCCGAGACCATGCGGGCGGCCATCGAGTCCATTCCCCGGGGGCAGATGGAGGCAGGCGTCTGCGTGGGTATGAGCTGGATGCAGACCATGCGGCACGTGGTTCTGCCCCAGGCCTTCCGCACTGCGTTCCCGCCGCTGTCCAATTCGCTGATCTCCATGCTCAAGGATACCTCTCTGGCGGCCAACATTACCGTGATGGAGATGTTCATGGTCACCCAGCGCATTGCCTCCCGGTATTATGAGCACTTGGCGCTGTACATTGAGGTCGCCATGATCTACCTGCTGTTCTGTACCGTGCTGACCAAAGTCCAGGCTGTCTGTGAGAAGAAACTGGCAGCCTATGGCTTCTAAGGAGGGGACAGGATGCTGACAGTTCATAATTTGACCAAGCACTTTGACGGCAGCCAGGTGCTGAAGGGGGTTAGCCTCTCAGTCAACAAAGGCGATGTGATCGCCATCATTGGGCAAAGCGGCGGCGGAAAAACCACGCTGCTGCGCTGTATCAACTTCCTGGAGGCCGCCGATTCAGGGGAGATGGAATTCGACGGGGAGCATTTCCAGCTCAGCCACATTTCCAAGAAGGACATTCAGCGTATCCGCCGAAAGACGGCCTTTGTATTCCAGAGCTATAACCTGTTCCGTAACAAAACCGCTCTGCAAAATGTCATGCTGGGCCTGACGGTGGCCCGGAAGATGCCAAAGGCTCAGGCGGAGCAGATCGCTCGCTCTGCCCTGAGCCGTGTGGGACTGGAGGACAAGGCGAACAGCTATCCCAATGCCCTTTCCGGCGGCCAGCAGCAGCGGGTGGCCATTGCCCGCGCCCTGGCTACCGACCCGGAGATCATCTATTTTGACGAGCCTACTTCCGCCCTGGACCCGGAGCTGACGGGCGAGGTGCTGGCAGTAATGCGCAAGCTGGCCGAAGAGGGAATGACCATGCTGGTGGTGACCCATGAGCTCGGTTTCGCCCGGAATGTGTCCACCAAGGTGATCTTCATGGAGAACGGCTCCATCGTGGAGTCCGGCCCCTCCGAGGAATTTTTTGCAAACCCAAAGGAAGAGCGTACCCGCACTTTTTTGAAAACCATTTCGCAACATGAAAAGGAGTAGATCAAGATGAAAAGAACGTTTGCCGCACTTTGTGCCGTCCTGATGCTGGCGGCGATGCTGACCATGGCGGTTTCCGCCAAGTCCTCCGACGACCTGCTGGCCACCATTCAGCAGCGGGGGAAGATCATTATCGGCCTGGAGGGCGATTGGGCGCCCTGGTCCTTTGTGGGTGAGGATGATGAGCTGACCGGCTATGATGTGGAGGTAGCCAAGGCCATTGCGGAAAAGCTGGGCGTGGAGGCAGAGATTATCCCCGGCGAGTGGGACGGCCTGTTTGCCGGTATGGACGCCGGGCGGTATGATATCGTGGTGAACGGTGTTGAGGTGACCCCGGAACGGGAGGATAAGTACGATTTCACCGATCCCTATGCCTATATCCGCACCGCGCTGATCGTTCGCGGTGATAACGATACCATCCACTCCTTTGAGGACCTGGACGGGAAGAAGACAGCCAACTCCATCGCCTCCACCTATATGAACCTGGCAGAGAGCTACGGCGCGACCTGCTACGGTGTGGCCACGCTGGACGAGACACTGACCATGGTGCTTCAGGGCCGTGCGGACGCTACGCTGAATGCCATCGTCTCTTATACCGATTACATGGCCCAGCACCCGGATTCCAACCTGAAGGTGGTCGCCACCACCGAGGAAGCCTCCAATGTTTCCATCCCCATGCGCAAGGGGGAAGAGACCGCTTCTTTGATGGAGGCCATCAATCAGGCCATTGCCGAGCTGCGGGAGGATGGTGTCCTCTCTGAGCTGTCCACCCGCTTCTTTGGCGAGGATATCTCTGAGTAAGCGCTGAAATTAACAAGTAAGTTCACCGCAGAAGCACAGATGTGCCTCTGCGGTGAACTTATTTTTACAAAAAGAAAGCATACGACTGTTCACATTCTGTTCATTCCTCCAAAATTGACGGACAGGGGTTGCATCCAACATTTGAATATGATATATTTCTTCCAAACTTTCAGCAATTGAATATTGTGCGACAGGAAGTGTGCGGAGAACTGGACAAGGAAGTCCGACCAACGGAGTGAAACTCTCAGGTAAGAGGACCGCATGTGGATCGCACTCTGGAGACATCCGGGCCCGACCCGGAGGCCGAAGGTGCAAGGGGTGGCTGACCACCGAATCTCTCAGGCAAAAGGACAGAGCATTTTAAGCAGAGGGTGGGTTCTACCCGCTGCCTGAAATCTGCTTTTGAGAGTACCCTCTTGCGGGTGCTCTTTTCTCATATTCAAAATACCCAAGGAGGAAGAAAAATGGAAAACGTTGTTCAAACCGTCACGAAGGTGAATGATTCCGTCAATGGCTTTGTATGGGGAATGCCCATGCTGATCATGCTGGTAGGCACCGGCATATTAATGACGATCTTGACCAGGGCCTTTCAGCTGACCAGATTCCGCTACTGGATGAAGCACACCATCGGCGGCATCTTTACCAACAAGCACATCACGGCCCATACAGCCAAGGAGGATAAGTCCATCAGCCAATTCCAGAGCCTTTGCACGGCGCTGGCGGCCACCATCGGCACCGGCAATATCTCCGGCGTGGCGGCGGCCATTGCCACCGGCGGCCCCGGCTCCGTTTTCTGGATGTGGATCGTGGCGATTTTCGGTATGATGACGAACTATTCCGAAAATGTCCTGGGCATTTACTACCGCCGCAAGAATAAGGACGGTGAGTGGTGCGGCGGCGCCATGTACTATCTGAAGGATGGCCTGGGCAGCTTCCCCGGATACAAGAAAATCGGCGCGGTGCTGGCGGTGCTGTTCAGCATCTTCTGCGTCATTGCCTCCTTTGGCATCGGCAATATGAGTCAGATCAACTCCATCGCCGTGAACATGCAGCAGGCGTTCAGCATCCCCATGTGGGTCACCGGCGTGTGCCTGATGGTGGTTGCGGCGCTGGTGGTGGTTGGCGGTCTGAAGCGCATCGCGGCAGTCACGGAAAAGCTGGTGCCCTTTATGGCTTTGATTTACATCATCGGCACCGTGGTCGTGGTCTGCATGAATGCCTCCCGGATCGGCCCGGCCTTTGCCATCATTTTCAAGTGCGCCTTTACCGGCCGTGCGGCCTTTGGCGGTGTGGTAGGCGCGACAGTAAAGGACGCCGTGACCTGGGGGATGAAGCGGGGCGTGTTTTCCAATGAGGCGGGTCTTGGTTCCTCCGTTATGGTGCACTCCAATTCCAATGTAAAGGAGCCGGTGATGCAGGGCATGTGGGGCATCTTTGAGGTGTTTGCCGATACCATCATCGTTTGCTCCCTTACCGCTCTGACGGTGCTCACCAGCGGCCTGGTGGATCTGGACACCGGCGCAATGCTCACCACCACGGAGAAGGCCGCCATGGTTGCCGAGGCCTTCGAGCTGAGCTTTGGTAAATTCGGCGCATGGTTCATTGCCATTGCGGTGTTGCTGTTTGCCTTCTCCACCGTCCTGGGCTGGAGTCACTACGGCACCAAGGCATTTGAGTACCTTTTCGGCACCAAGGCGACCATCGGCTATAAGATCGCGTTCGTTGCCTTCATCATCGTAGGCGCGACCATGAGCCTTGACCTTGCTTGGGACCTGTCCGACACCTTTAACGGCCTGATGGCCATCCCTAACCTGATCGGTGTCATCAGCCTGAGCAGCCTGGTGTACCGTATCACCGCAAATTACATCGACCGAGTGATCCGGGGCAAAAAGCTGGAGCCGATGTATTCCGCTTTCCCGGAATATCAGGCACAGGAAGAAGCGGAGGAAGCGGCAAAGTAAATAGGATCGTTGAATAACCAAAAGCTCCTGGGGCGCGTCGTCCCAGGAGCTTTTGGTTAGGAAGGAGCTTTTACTTGGTGCCCTCCAGCGCTACGCCGTTGACGTACAGGGTGTAGCCATTGCTGATGATCTGGGAGGCATCTCCAGTGAAGCTTGTAATGTAGCTGTCGCCGGTCAGTGTCCAGGTGCTACTGTCATCCAGGGTGAGGGAGACGGTGCCAACCTCAGTGGAGATGACGCTGCCCTTGTTGTTTGTGATGCTGCCGGAGATGCTGCCGGTAAAGCTGGAGCCGTCAGAGAGGGTCAGTGTCAGTTGGGAGTTGCTTCCCACCAGGATTGCACCCTCCAAAGCCTGTGCGCTGGCATACAGCTCTGCGTTGTTCTCCGCACCGCTCCAGCCGTCGTCACAGACGGACAGAAGCACCTGCTCGCTGTCCCCGTTGGTGATCTTCACATCGTTCAGTGTGATCACTGCGTGGGTGTTGGTCACGTGGAATACATGGCCGTTTTTACTGGTCAGGCGGCCGCCGGTCATGGTGAAGGCGGAGGTGCCGGAATCGGCGTCGCCGGACATGGACTGGTAGATCATAATGGTGTCCAGGAAGGTGGCGTTGCCGTTGCACTGGGTGTTGTTGGCGGTGAGGTCGCAGTCCGTCAGAGTGATGGTGTTCATGCCCTCAATGCATACACCCTCGGAAAGGTTGGACACCAGCGTTGCATTGGATACGGTGATGGCTGCCGTGGAATAAATAGCAGGGGAGCCGAGGCCGTTGGAGGTGTAGGTGCCGCCGTCTACGTTTACCGTGCCGCCGCCGCGGTCGGTGCGGATGGCGGCAGAGGAGCGGCCGGAGGTGGTGACGGTCAGGTTGGTGGCGTTGGTAATGCCGCCGCCGGTGGTCATGATGCCGCCGGAGCCGTCGCCGGTGGTGGTGATAACGGTATCGGAGATGTTCACGGTGGTGCCGTCGCCCGCAGCGCCGTTCTGACCGCCGTTTCCGCCATAAGAAAAGACGCCGTTGGCACCGCTGGCGTCGCTGGTGACGGTTCCGCCCACGATGTTCACTTCAGCGCCGCCCTTTGCCAGCACCGCTGCGTTCAGACCGTAGAAGTTGCAGCTGTCGCCGCCGTCGGAATCCCCGGATTTGGTAACGGTGGCATTTGTCAGGGTAACAGTCTCATCCGTATCAATGAGGATCGCATTTTCATCCGCGCTGTCCGACAGATAGATGCCATCCGTCAGGGTGTCGGCGGAGGAGATCTCTGTTGCTGCGGCGTAGGTCACGCTGGAGGCAGAGCCTCCGGGACCGCCAGCGGGGGGATTGCCTCCGGGGCCCTCTGACGGCATGCTCGGCTGGAACGCCAGGATCGCGTCATATTCGTCCTCGGTGATCACGTTTGCCTCCAGCAGCTGATTCAGCAGTTCCTGATTCAGCGTGAACATCTGCTGTCCACCTGCGTTGGGTGCCTCAGGCATACCACTGGGCTGCTGGCCGTCGGGCATTTGCGGCGCATTGCCAGGCTGCGCGCCGTTTTGGTCGTTGTCACCCTCCGGCAGCTCAGGCCGGTTTTCTTCCATGAACTTCAGAATGGCATCCAGGGTGTCCTGGCTGATGATCCCCTGCTCCACCAGGACCTGGAGATCATTGCCGGGCTGGCCGTCGCCCTGCGGCGGGGTCATGGCGTCCTGAGATGCTGCCGGGCGGTCGCTGCCGTCGGACTGGGATGTTTCTGTTCCGGCCGCTGCCGCGGTGACGCAGCACAGGGCTAGGACAAGCGCCAATACCGTGATCATTCTCAGAGTGTGTTTCATAATAAGTTCCTCCTGATTGAATTTTGAATTTCATGTCGTAGAGCTTATCTACATGTTTCATTATACAGCCCGGTCTGAAAGCACCCTGAAAGTCTTATGAAAAAAATCTGAAATTTAATATTTGATTTCAGCCCTTTTTAAGATGTGCTTTTTATGATATACTCATTAAAAAGAACGGAGGCATCTTCCAATGAAGGTATTAATTGTAGAGGATGAGCGCTCCTTGGCCGATGCGCTGGAGCACATTATCAAGCATGCCGGGTACAGCGCCGATGCCGTATACACCGGCGACGATGCGCTGGCCTATGCGCTGGGGGCGAGTTATGATGTGATCGTGCTGGATGTGATGCTGCCGGATATGGACGGGTTCCAGATCGTCAGTACCCTGCGCGCCCACGGAAATCACACCCCGGTGCTGATGCTCACTGCTCGCACGGCCGTATCGGATAAAGTCACCGGCCTGAACGCCGGAGCGGATGATTACATGACCAAGCCCTTTGACAATGCGGAGCTGCTGGCCCGGCTCAATGCCCTATGCCGCCGCACAGGGGAGGTGGTCATGAACCAGCTGCACTATTCCGACTTGACCCTGAATCTGAATTCCGCGGAACTTCACACCGATCATGATTCGGTTCAGCTGAGCAAAAAGGAGTTCGAGCTGGCGCGGCTGTTCCTTAGTCATCCCCAGCACACTCTGTCGGTGGATGCGATCCTTTCCGCTGTGTGGGGAATGGATTCAGAGGTAACGGACAATAACGTAATGGCCTACGCGTCCTTTCTGCGCAAGAAGCTGAAATATCTCAACTCCAACGTCACCATCCGCAACATTCAGCAGATCGGCTACCGCATGGAGGCGACGGAAGCATGAACGCATACCGCAGGCATTTCATTCGACTGAATATGGCGCTGGTCGGCGCGGTGCTGCTGATTACGCTGCTGGCGGTAGGCGGCTCTACAATTCAAAGCGAATATACGAATATGCGCCAGACCATGCTGGAAACCTTGATGCCGTTTCAAAACAGAAATGCGCTTCAGCCCTTTATCCCTGACGGGACGCCCCGGCCGGAAGAGACGGATACAGTTTCGTCAAACGGTCAGACAGCGTTACAGCAGCGGGATACACCACAGCCTCCGCAGGATGGCGCTGACCCGGGAGGAGACGAAAACGCCTTCTTCAGCCGCTGCATCACTGTTTTTTACAGCAACGGACAGAGTACGATCCTCTCGGGCATCAATGACGCAGACGAGGAGACCGTCCTGGCCGCTGCCGCCCAGGCCATGGAGCAATCGGACAGCCTCGGCTACCTGCGCGAGTACGATATGTTTTATCAGGTCGCCGGACGGGATGCTTTCGCAAGGCTCTCCCTTTATCCGGCGCGCTACCTGCGGCAGTCGATCATCGGTGTCGTTGTCCGTCTCCTGATTACGTTCCTGCTGACGATGGTCGCCTTTTACTGGGTCAGCCGCTACATTTCCAAGATCGCCATCCGCCCGGTGGAGATCGCGATGAACCGGGAAAAGCAATTCGTGGCGGACATCTCCCACGACCTCAAGACACCGCTGGCGGTGATGCAGGCCTGCCACCATATCCTGCTGGAAAACCCTGAGCAGACCATTGCCCAGGCCCAGCCATGGATGGAAAAAAGCAGTACCGCCATGCAGAATATGAAGACGCTGATCGACGATATGCTTACCATGAGTGCTGTGGATACCGCGCAGCGGCTTCCCAAAAAGGAGAGCGTGAATTTCAGCGCCGTGGTCACCAAGGCGGTGCTCCAGATGGACGTGATGGCCTATGACCGTGGGATCACGCTGGAGCCGTCGGTGCAGGAAAACATCATTGTCACCGGCGATGCGGACGCACTGCTCCGGGTCGCCTCGGGCCTGATCGAGAACGCTCTGAAGTACGAGCCAAAGAATGGGCACATTTCTGTGAGCCTGGCAGGCCGCGGACGCAAGACGGTACTGACAGTGCAGAATTTCGGCTCGGTGATCGCCCCGGAGGACCTGCCCCATGTCTTTGAGCGCTTCTACCGCGGCGACAAGGCCCGTACCGCCCAGCAGGGCCACGGCCTGGGGCTTGCCATCATCAAGCGCACCGTGGAGCTGATGGACGGGAAAATCGAGGCCGCCAGCGCCCCGGAGACGGGGACTGTATTTACCGTGATTTTCGGATAAGCACAAAAGAAAAGCACCGACTCGGCCTTGAGTCGGTGCTTTAAAATATGCTTATGCGTACAGTTCAACAACAGCGTGATCCAGCGCGGGCAGGGTGACGTATTCGCCGGTTTTCTTGATGACGGTGTCGGTGCCCTTCTTGTAGGTGATCCAGCTGATGGAGATCTGGCCGCCCTCAATGCCCTCGGTCAGTACCTGCTGGCCCTGGTAGCCATCGGCGACGTTCTTGCGGACGGTGACATTCTTTGGCTGAATGGTGGAGAGCTGATTGACCTCTAGCTTGACCTCGAAGTCCACTTCCTTTTCGCTGAGGAAGCGGATGATGACGCGGCTGTCTGTGACCTTGGCCCGGATCATCACCGAGCCGTCCAGAGAATTGCGGAATTGCAGATTCTTCCAGCCGGATACGGATAGCTCTGTGCCGATGGTGGTGTAGGGGCAGACGTGGGAGGCATTATGCCGCTCGGTCAGCTGCATCCCGCTGGTCATTGCCGCCACATACAGTGTGGTCGCCACCTGGTCGGAGCCGCCAGCCACCTCTTCCTCGATGCACTGGTCGCCGTGGGTGGGAGCAAGCTGGAAGCCGTTTGCCTCAGTGCGATCTTTCAGCACCGTGTTGAAGGAGAAGATCTGTCCCGCTTCCAGGACCAGACCGTTGAGCTGCTGGCAGAGCAGCTTCATGTTTTGGTTATATGCCTCGTTGGAGCTGACGGGCGTGGTGAAGGAGCCGAGGGGATACTGGAAGATCCCATTGTTGTCCAGCTTTTCAGGAACGATGTACTCCATGGGGATGGTGATCACGTCGCCGTAGCTGGCGTTGCTCAGCTGCTGACGAGCATCCTCCAGCGAGAAGGTATAGCCGCAGGAGCCGGGCGTTCCCTCGCTGGAGTCGGAGCCATCGACGGCCTCTACCGCATTCACATGCACTTCGTTGTAAATGGCGTCAATATCCAGCGCCTCCGGCTCCTGGGGCAGATACTGGTCAGGGACGACATCCCGGAAGTTCCGCTGGCTGTACGCCTCGGCAATGGAGGTCAGGATCCCGGCCAGATCATAGTCGCTGCCGGGGGTACCGACGGTGAGCACCAGGTTCTGGCAGGGAACGGAGGCGTCATAGCTGTCCGCATCCAGCCCGGGACGGGCACCCTCCAACGTGTAGCCGGAGGGGACGTATTGAGCCGAAATGCCGGACAGGAAATTGGACACGGTGCTGCGGATATAATCGGAATCCAGCTCCAGGCTGCTTCCCAGGGGAATATCCACCGGGGCCTGCTGGGCTGCCTGATATTCCTGCTGCCGCTGGGTGGTGGAGCCGGTACGGGCATAGGCGTAGGCAAGCTCAATGGCCTGGGCGATGTTCAGCTTGGGTCGGGTCTGGGAGGCGGCCAGGATCAGCTCTTCCTTTCCCAGCACCACGGTCATGTCCGTGCTTGTGTAGCTGCTGCCGACGGCGGTGGAGACAGCCTCGGCAGCCTCCTGCCGGGTCATGCCGCCCACGTCAACGCCTGCCACCCGGACATTGCTGACGATTTTATTCTGATAGGGATCGGCATTGGTCTGCCACAGCACCACCGCGACGATCCCCGCCACCAGGACCAGCGCGATAATGGCCAGCGCCAGGTTGATCCCCTTATGATGCCGGGAGACGGTGTCCAGGAATCCGCCGGTTTTTTGGGGAAGGTCGGGGGAGTCCTGTGGCTCCTGCTGGGGAGACGGAGCCTCTTCTTGCTGGGAAGATCGTGCCTCTTCCTGCCGCTTGGCAGCGCGGGGCTTTTTCGGCTCTTTGCGGGCTTTCTTCGCCTTTTTTGGCGCTTCTGCCGGGGCGTCCTCAGCCGGTGCCTGGGGCAGCGCGTCCTCGGCCGGCTTGCTGGGAGCCTTGTCGCCGAAATCCGCGGGGAATTCCACGCTCAGCTGCGCCAGCAGCTCGTCCAGGTTCACGTCGTTCGCCGCGCCGTCGGCAGCGGAATCGATGGATTTGAGAATGCTGTCAAAGTCGTCAAATTCGTGGTAATCAGCCATGGTAACGCCTCCTGGTTCTGTGTGGGAATGCTTTTGTTTCACATCGGCACTCCAATATTCTGTTGCATTGCATTATAGCACGGAAGAGAGGGAAATACAACCGCTTTTTTGCGGAATCTGGAAGAGAAAACCGATCCTCATCCGCACAGATTGCGGTAGCGCTGCACGAAGATCTTGCTCTGTTTCAGGCTGTCCACCCCGGCGGAGAGCTTCAGTTGGAGCGTCGGCTCCTTGGCATTCGCCAGGAACACCACTCGCGCCTTGTAATCCGGGTCGGCGCACAGGGCGCTGACCGCTTCGAAGTTCAGATTGGTCAGGCCAAACAGTACATTTCCGCCCTTCTGGCGAATGTCCTTGATGCCCACCGTCCGCGCCTGGGCGCGCAGGAGGGCAATGTCGATCAGGTTCAGGACGCCCTTGGGCGGCTCACCGTAGCGGTCCACGATCTCATCCAGCAGGTCGTCCGCGTCCTCTTGGCTGCGGATGGCAGCCATACGGCGGTACAGATCCATTCGCTCCTCGCCGCGCTGGACGTAGTCTTTATCTACATTGGCGGTGACGGTCAGGTCTGCGGTGCACTCCGGCGCCTTGGGTGCTTCACCCCGCTCCTCCAGCACCGCCTCGTCCAGGAGCTTCAGGTACATATCATAGCCCACGCTCATCATGTGGCCGGATTGCTCCGCGCCCAGAAGATTGCCTGCGCCGCGGATCTCCAGGTCCCGCATGGCGATTTTGAAGCCGGAGCCGAATTCCGCAAAATCCCGGATGGCAGCCAGCCGCTTTTCAGCCACCTCCGTCAGGCTCTTATCCGGGCGGAAGGTGAAGTAGGCATAGGCATGCCGGGTGGAGCGTCCCACCCGGCCTCTCAGCTGATGCAGCTGGGACAGGCCGAATCGGTCGGCGTTTTCAATGATAAGAGTATTGGCGTTGGGAATGTCCAGGCCGGTTTCAATGATGGTGGTGCACACCAGCACCTGGATCTCCCCCTCGGCCATGGCCTGCATCACATCCCCCAGAGCATCCTCTGTCATTTGCCCGTGGGCCACGGCCACATTCAGCCCGGGGATCCTCCGCCGCAGTGCCCCCGCGCATTGGTCGATGGTCTCCGTGCGGTTGTGCAGGTAGTATACCTGCCCGCCCCGCTCTACCTCCCGGCGAATGGCGTCGTCAATGATGGCGGTGTTGTATTCCGTTACAAAGGTCTGCACCGGGTAGCGGTCGGAGGGAGGTTCCTCAATGGTGGACATATCCCGGATGCCGGACAGCGCCATGTTCAGTGTGCGGGGGATGGGGGTGGCGGACAGGGTCAGCACATCCACGCCCTTGGAGATCTCCTTCAGCCGCTCCTTATGACTCACGCCGAAGCGCTGCTCCTCGTCCACGATCAGCAATCCAAGATCCTTGAACTGGACGCTCTTTTGCAGCAGTTTGTGGGTGCCGATGACCAGGTCTACATTTCCGCTGCGGATGTCCTGCAAGGTTTTGTTCTGCTGCTTGGTGGTGCGGAACCGGCTGAGCACATCGATGTTCACGGGGAAGCCCCGGAAGCGGGAGCTGGCCGTCTGATAATGCTGCTGGGCCAGGACGGTGGTGGGCACCAGGATGGCGGCCTGCTTGCCGTCCAT
>ERZ857629.1072-NODE-1072-length-32751-cov-10.395033_pt1 | contig 32751 bp, 38 predicted proteins | sample MGYA00519700_ERZ857629 | MGnify/ENA primary metagenome ERZ857629 (study PRJEB31778, sample SAMEA3449351) | human gut metagenome | biome: human gut; feature: human-associated habitat; material: faeces | place: United Kingdom | collected 2010/2012 ... | reverse complement strand
ATAATAATAATATACCTATCACTTAAGGAGAAAAAATGATTATATTAAAAAATATTAAAGTTAATTTAAAAGAAGAATTATACAATTTCTATGAATGGAAAATAGAAGATGATATAAAAGAATTATCAAGTGTTCCATGTATTAAATTAAATAATAAAACTTATTTAAATCTATTAAATAATAAAATTAAAATTAAAGAAGAATTATTATCAAAATTAAAAACTAATATATGTATATTTGCAGGAGATTATGACACTATATGTATATTATTTGATAACACTGGTAAAAGTATAAAATATAGTAAATTATTATTAAATACAGAAAGAAAAATAATGCCACTTATTTTAAAAGAAAAACCCACTAAAATTGAATATGAAAACATATCCAAATTAAATTATTCATTTCTAACAAGAAACACTAAAGATAAATTAAAAACTATAAAAGAATATATAATTAAAAACAAAGATAATAAAGAATTAATAAAATATTTATATTTGGAAATATTTGGAATAGTAGATAAAGATTATAATAAATTAATAAATGAAATAGATAATTTAAATAAAGAAAAAGTAGAAAATATATTTGAAATAATAGAAATATTAGTATAACTATAAAATATTTGTAAATCCTATTAATAGGAGGAATCATGAAAAAAGTATACTATATATTAATCGGAGCAATATTTATATTTTTATTATCTGGTTGTGGTACTAATACACCTAAAGCTAAAACAGAAGAATACTTATCAAGATATACATCTTTAAATACTGCGGTAAAAGATGAATTAGATACTACAGTTAGTTCTTCAGGACTTAGTACAGCTAATCAAGAAAGCTATAGAAAAGTACTAGAAAGACAATATAAAAATATTAAATATGAAGTAAAAGATGAAAGTGTAGATGCAGATGAAGCAATAGTAAAAGTTAAAATAACAGTATACGATTTATATAAAGCAGAAAAAAACTCACTTGAATATTTAAATACAAATCATGATGAGTTTTATGAAAACAATATATTAAATCAAACAAAATATGATACATATAGACTTAATAGTATGTTAAATATTACTGATACAATAGATTATGATATTAACTTTTATCTAACTAAGAAAAATGGTACATGGATAGTAGATAATCCAGATGCAGTTACACTAGAAAAAATACATGGTTTATATAACTATGAACAATAATATGCTAGCTCTAGCATATTTTTTTATAAAAAAGAAGTGTTTTAAAAAGTTTTGGCTAATAATTAATATAGAGGGAGGTAAAAATGCTTGAAATAATAAATAATGCATTTTGTGATAGCTATAATGACGCATTATATGATAATTATAATCATATTAAAAGAAAATATAAGGTAAATGAAAAGGAAATATTATCACAAGTATATGACTATTATTATAAAATATCTTATACATTAATATCTAAATTATTAACATAAATAAAAAGCACTATTATAAGTGCTCCTTAATCATCCAAGCCTTTAAATAATATTCCCGTTGTAATTAAGCCACAAATGCCAACGATAGAGTATACTAAGTTAGTAATTAATGCATCTGCTCCAAATAATAATGAAACTAAGTTAACATTAAACATACCAACCATACCCCAGTTAATAGCGCCAATTATTACAAAACAAAGTGCTATCTTGTATAGTGTTTTCACGGTATACCTCCTTCTTACTACTATTAGTTTGTACTCTTTATAAATATTTATTCATAAGAAATAAATAAAAAAATATAATTTATTAGTAAGGAGGAGGAAAAGTATAAAAAAAGTATTATTAATATTAATTAGTTGTTTTCTATTAGTGGGGTGCAATAAAATGGATTCAAAAACACTTATAGATAAATATGAAAAAATGATAACTAGTACAGATACATACACATTAGATGCAGATATGGATATAGTAAGTAATGAAGAGGTATATCATTATAAAGTAACTGTAGATTATATGAAAGGTGATTATTATAAAGTTGATTTAACTAATAAAGATAATGAACATAAACAAATAATATTAAAAAATGAAAAAGGAGTATTCGTAGTAACACCTGATTTAAATAAGAGTTTCAAGTTTCAAAGCCAGTGGCCAAACAATAGTAGTCAATCATATATATTATCCTCACTATTAAAAGATTTAAGAAATGATGAAAATGTTAAGTTCGAAGAAACAGAAAACAATTATATCTTAACTAGTACAGTTAATTATCCGAATAATAGTAGTTTAGTAAGTCAAAAAATTACATTTGATAAAGATGTAAAAGTACAAAAAGTAGAAGTATTTAATGAAAATGAAAATGCAAATATAACATTAAAAGTAATAGATATAAAATATAATACAAACTTTGATGAAAAGCATTTTGAAATAGACAGCATAATAAAATATGATACAAAAACAGATGAAGTAACAAATAAACAAGATGAAAATGTTAGTAAATTAGATGAAATAATATATCCAATGTATTTACCTACTGGAACAACATTTAAAGGAGAAGAAACAGTTAAAACTGATGATAGTGAAAGAGTAATACTATCATTTACTGGAGACAAATCATTCATAATGATAGAAGAAGTATCAAAAGTACCGGGAGAGTTTGAAGTATCAAATACAGATGGAGAATTAGTATTCTATGAAAACATACTAGGAAGTTTAACAGATACATCATTAAATTGGACAGCTAATGGAAAAGATTACTACATAATTGCAGAAAACTTAAGTAATGAAGAACTTTTAAAAGTAGCATCCTCAACAGGAACAGTATCATTAACAAAATAGAAAAATCTATTTTGTTTTTTCATTTAATCAAAGCGCTATATCGTATGGCAAAATAGAAACTCTATTTTGTTTTTACATTAAATATTATATTTTGACACGTCTATTCTTGTTTAACCGCTCTAAATATGGTATATTTATTATATAAAAGGATAAAATATGAGGGAGATTAAAAAATATAAGAAAAAACTTAGTATATTATATACCATGCTTGTAATAGTAATAATAATATTTACTTTTACACTTACATATGCACTATTAGATAATAATTTTAAAGAAACAGGTAATGTAAAGTTTAATAATAATTATTATGATATTAATATTACTAATGTAAGTATGGACTATGAAACATTATCAAAAGTAACTACAAGTAAAGATAAAATAAATATAAATATACCAGATTTAATTAATTATAAAAATGGAAATACTATAAGTATAGAACTTACAAACTTAGGCTCAATAGATGCAGCACTAAACAGTATTAATATAGTAAATATAAGTGGAAACATAGATACAAACAAATTAAAAATAACACCATCACTAAAAAGTGGAGATGTAATATCAGCTTCATCAAAGAAAATACTTAAATTAGATATAAAATATAATAGTGGGAATATCAAAGATACAGATAATGTAAGTTTTGATATATTATTATCATTTAAAGAAGTAGTAAAGTAGAAAATATAATTATTATTTGTTATAATATTTATAGCATAGGAGGGCAAGATGAAAGAAATCATATCAAGTTTAGATATTGGTTCAAATACAGTTAAATTAGTAGTAGGTGAATATTACAAAGATGAAGTGCATATTCTTGCCACATCTTGTGTAAAAAGTAAAGGTGTTAAAAAAGGATTAATAGTAAATCCAGAAGAAACACTTATATCACTAAAAGAAGCATTTTCAAGATGCGAAGAAATGCTTAATACAAAAATAAAAAAAGTATTATTAATAGTGCCATCATATTTTACAGAGTTTATAAAATGTGAAGGATACACTACAATAACAAATGAAGAAGGAAAAGTAACAGCATATGATATGGTAAGAAGCATGCAGGCATGTGTATATAATAAAGTACCAAGTAATAAAGAATTGGTATCAATTATGCCAGTAGAGTTTTTACTAGATGATAAAACTAAAGTTAAAAACCCGTTAGGAAAAGAAGCAAATAAACTAACATGCAGAAGTATAGTAAGCCTAGTTCCTAAAAAGAATGTATATACAGCTTTCTCAGTACTAGATAGTATGGGAGTTGAAATTACGGATTTATGTTTAGGAGGACTTGCAGACTACTATGAGTTTAAATCAAAAGAAAATGAAACAGGGCTTGGAGCAGTAATAAATATAGGACATGAAAAAACAGAAGTATCAATAATAAATGATAAAATATTAGTAGATACTGAAGTGCTAGAAATAGGCGGACTAAATATTGATAAAGATATATGCTATATGTACAACGTAAGTAAAAAAGATGCGTGCAATTTAAAAGAAACATTTGCACTAGCACATAAAAGGAACGCATCTTCTTCATGGAACGAAGAATTATTGACAAATGAAGGCGAAAATATTAAAATAAATCAGTATGAGATAAGTGATATAGTTAATTCAAGAATAAAAGAAATACTAGATTTATCTAAGAAACAAATAAATCTCTTAACAAAAAAAGAAATTAGTTATATAATTATCGTAGGAGGCACTACTGAGGTAAGAGATTTTAGTTTAGTAGTAGAAGAAATATTTGGAAAAGATATTAAGCCATGTAAAATGAATGAAATAGGATGCAGGCATAATAAATATAGTACAGTAATAGGAACTATAAAATATTTCCATGATAAGCTTTCTTTTAGAGGAAGACTAGCATACACGATGGATGAAAATAATCAAAACGAAATAGCAAATATAAAGAGTAAAAATAGTAATATACTCGAGAAAATACACGGATATTTTTTCGAGTAGCAAGGAGTTGAAATGAATAATTTAGAAATGGACCAAATAGCTGATATTAAGGTAATAGGTATTGGTGGAGGCGGATGTAACGCAGTTAATAGAATGATAGACGATGGCCTAAAAGGAGTGGAGTTTATTGTTGCAAATACAGATTTACAAGTTTTAAATGTATCAAAAGCAGATAAAAAACTTCAAATAGGTAAATCTATTACAAAAGGAAGAGGAGCAGGTACAAGACCAGAAGTAGGAAGAGAAGCAGCACTTGAAAGTCAAGAAGAAATAGAAGATGCACTAAGAGGAGCTGATATGGTATTTGTAACATGTGGCCTTGGAGGAGGAACTGGTACAGGAGCAGCCCCAGTAGTAGCAGAAATAGCACAAAAAATGGGATGTTTAACAGTAGCAATTGTAACAAAACCATTCAAGTTTGAAGGTAAAAAAAGAATGGATTATGCTTTAGTTGGACTAGATGATTTAAGAAAACATGTAGATACTATGGTAGTAATTCCAAATGATAGATTAAGAGATTTAATAGATAGAAGTACACCACTTAACGATGCATTTAGAGAAGTTGATAATGTATTAAGATTAGGCGTACAATCAATATCTGACCTAATAAGTGTACCAGGACTTGTAAACTTAGACTTTGCTGATGTTAGAACAGTAATGGAAAAAAGAGGAGATGCTCTTATTGGTATAGGAGTTGGATTTGGAGATAATAGAGCAGTAGAAGCAGCTAAACAAGCAGTTAATAGTCCACTTCTTGAAACTACAATAAACGGAGCAACAGATTGTATAGTAAATATAACTGGTGGAAACTCATTAACATTATTCGAAGCAGAAGATGCTGTTGATGTAGTAAGAGCGGCAGCAAACACAGACGTAAACATTATATTTGGTGCTGTAATTAATGAATCATTAACAGATGAAATAGTAGTAACAGTAATCGCAACAGGATTTGAAGATTCAGCAGAACCACTATATAGGTCAATCGAAGGAGAAAAAAGAGACACACTTTCAAATGTAACAACAAGTGACGATGATGACCTACTAGAAATGCCTGCATTCTTAAGAAATAGAGAGTTTTAAATAAAGTAATGTAAAAATCATTACTTTTTTGATATAATAAAAACATGCAAGAAAAATTAGTAATCAACATATATATTGAAAGAAAAAATATTAAAAACATGTATTTAAAAGTAAAACCAGATGGAGTACATGTTACAGCAAACTATCTAATTCCGAAAAGTAAAATAGAAGATTTTATAAGTAAAAATGATGAGTTCATAAAAAAGTCATATGCTAAAATAATAAAAAAAGAAGAAAAAAAACAAGACTTCTATTACTTAGGAAAAAGATATAATGTAATCATAACAAATCTAGTAAATAAAATAGAGTTCTATGATGATAGAGTCTTTGTAAAAGATAAAAATTACTTAAATACATTTCTTAAAAATGAATGCGTTAGAGTATTTAATGAAAGACTAAAAATATGTTATGATTTATTTGAAGAAGATATTCCATATCCAACCCTAGGCATAAGAAAAATGACTAGGAAATGGGGATACTGTAACAAAAGAGATAGATTAATAAAACTAAATAGTGAATTAATAAAATATTCAATAAATGAAATAGATTATGTAATAATTCATGAACTATCTCATCTAATAGAGTTCAATCACTCTAAAAACTTTTGGAAAATAGTCAAAAAATATAAACCAGATTATAAAGAAGCATGTAAAGTATTAAAGGAGGAATAAAATGTTAATATCATCACTAGACAATTCAAGAATAAAAGAAGTAATAAAATTAAGAGATAAAAAATATTCTTTATCTAAAGGACTATACATAGTAGAAGGAGAACACCTAGTAGTAGAAGCACTTAAAAATAATTTATTATATGAATTATTTGTACTAGAAGGAAATGAAAAAGACTATAGATATGCATACGATTTAGTTACTGAAAAAGTAATGAAAAAATTAAGTGATTTAAAAAGCACACCTAGAGTACTAGGGGTTGTCAGTATGAAAGAAACTAAAGACTTAGGAAATAAAATAGTATTACTTGATAATGTACAAGACCCAGGTAATGCAGGAACAATAATAAGAAACGCAGTAGCTTTCGGAGTTGACACAATTATATTTTCAAAAGAAAGCGTAAATCCATATAATGAAAAAGTAGTAAGATCCGCACAAGGAATGATCTTTAATGTTAATATAATAGTTGATGATTTACCAAAAAGAATAAAAGAAATAAAAGAAAAAAATATTAAAGTAATAGGCACATCACTAAAAACAAAAAGGAATGTAAGCTCAATGCCTAAATATGAAAAATACGCTGTAGTTTTTGGTAATGAAGGAAACGGAATGAGTGATGAAATATCAAAAATGTGTAACGTACTATACAAGATAGAAATGGATAATAAATGTGAAAGCTTGAATGTAGGGGTATCATGTGGTATAATACTATACAAATTATTTGAGGGGTAATTATGAAATATATAAAAGTTGGTACTATAGTAAATACTCATGCTTTAAAAGGTGAAGTAAGAATAATAAGTAATTTTGAATATAAAGATAGGGTATTTAAAATTAATAACACTTTATATATCGGAATGTCTAAAAGTGAAGAAGTAATAGAAACCTATAGAGTACATAAAAACTTTGATATGGTAAAATTTAAAGGAATTGGTAGTATTACTGATGTTCTAAAATATAAAGGTAGTGCTGTATATGTAAATATAGATGACTTAAAACTAAAAGATGATGAAATATTAATAGAAGAATTACTAGGAATGAGTGTAATAGTAGATAATAAATTACTAGGAAGTATTACAGATTATATAGATAATAATGGAAATAAACTAGTAGTTGTAAATAATAAATATATTCCATATAATAAAGATTTAATAGAAAAAATAGACAAAATAAACAGAAAAGTGTATTATAAAAATATAGATTATATAGTTGGTGATTAGATGAAAATAGATATTTTAACATTATTTCCTAATATGTTTGATGGATTCAAAACAGAAAGCATTATTAAAAGAAGCATAGATAAAGAAATAGTAGAAATAAATATAATTGATATTAGAGATTTTACTCCATATAAAAATAAACAAGTAGATGACTATGCTTTTGGTGGAGGACCTGGTATGATAATGATGTGTGAACCTGTTTTTAATGCAGTAGAAAGTGTTAAAGATGAGGATGCATTTGTAATAATATTATCACCAAGAGGAAAAACATATAATCAAAAAATAGCTGTAGATTTAAGTAAGAAAAAGCATTTAATAATTATATGTGGTCATTATGAAGGTTTTGATGAAAGAATATATACACTAGCAGATATGGTAATATCAATAGGAGATTTCATACTAACTGGAGGAGAATTACCATCAATGATGATAACAGATAGTGTAGTTAGATTAATAGATGGAGTTATAAATAAAGAAAGTCTTGATAGTGAAAGCTTTAATGATAATTTACTTGACTATCCTGTATATACAAAGCCAAGAGAATACAAAGGACTTAGTGTTCCAGAAGTATTATTAAATGGGAATCATAAATTAATAAACGAATATAGAGAAGAAGAAAGAAAAAGAATAACTAAGGAATATAGAGAAGATTTATTAAATAAGTAGGTGGGATTATATGACTTATAAAATTGAAAATAATACTGATGATATGAAATTAAATTACTATAGTGTTGATATTAATGGACTTAATGTGACTCCTAGTGGAACTAAAGCAGATAGTATGAAAATAACAAAAATAACAATAGCAGACAAAGAATTATCAAATAACTATGCAAAACACAGAATAAATAAAAAAATAGATAAGATAATAGAATTAATGTTAAAAATACTAGAAAATGAAGATACCAGTGATGAAGATGCTGGTATGGTTTTAGATGAAATAGCAAGACTAAAAGGTATTATATATAATAAATATAAAGAACATATGAAAGTAGAAGAATATAAAGCACTATTATCAAAATTAATTATATTAGAAGAGCAATTTAAAAAAGATTATAATCAAAAAATATTTTTAAGTCATATGACAAATGCAATTATGTCACAAAATCAAGAAGAAATAACAGAAGGAAGAAGTAGATAAAACATATAAAAAATCATAAAATAATAAAAAAATAAAAAAAAATATATAAATTGCAAAAAAAGTGTTGCAAAATATAAAAAAGTATTATAAAATAAGGAAGTCAAACCGAAAGAAGGCTTTCGGGCTTATAGCTCAGTTGGTTAGAGCGCTCGTCTGATAAGCGGGAGGTCGAAGGTTCGAGTCCTTCTAGGCCCACCAGTAATGTGGCCCGTTGGTGAAATGGTTAACACACACGCCTTTCACGCGTGCATTTATGGGTTCAAATCCCGTACGGGTCACCAATTTGATATTAAGCTCCTAATTTAGGAGTTTTTCTTTGCTTCAAAATATTTTAATTAATCAATAATTCCTAGATATTACAAATATAAAGAAAGACTACAAGACTATAAAAAACAACTTGCATATTGAAAAAAATTAATATTTATAGTATCATTACTATAGATAGAAAGGGTAAGATATGGAAGTAATAACTTTAAAAACAATCATGATAAATATGTGTATAGTAGTATTATGCTTTACAGCCATAAGGTCTATTTTAATTATGATTGTAGGTAAAAGATTATTTTATAAAGCTAAAAAGAATGTAAAATCATCATATTACCCTATATTAAATCTATTTACATTATTAGAAATAGCTGACATGGAATCATTTTATGGAATATTATTTTTTATTCCAATATTAAACTTAATCCCACTTATTATGTCTTCTTATAGAATAGGAAAAAATCTAAATGTAACTACTACTGACTTAATAGGTTTAATGTTCTTACCAATTATATTTTATCCATTAGTTTCAAGAAAAGACTATAAATATAAGATAGAAGATGAAGAATATACAGAAGCACTAGAAAATGTTAAAACAGATAGTGTACTATTATTAAGTCAAGAAGAATTAGAAGCATTAAATAAACAAAAAGAAAAAAATAATAGTCCATCTGTAGATTCAATATTCAAAAGTGATATTCAAATGATGGAAGAAGTCGCACCTTATAAAGCAACATCAATAAGTCCAAAAGTAGATAATAATGATGATAACAATAATACAGAAATAATAGATTTATAAAAGAATAAGAGTTTACTAAAAAGTGTAAAGAGCATTTACACTTTATTTAATTTTGTGTATAATTAATGTATGGAGAATAAAAGTATGGCAGAATATAATGAAAAATCAATAAAAATATTAGAAGGCTTAGAAGCCGTTAGAAAAAGACCGGGAATGTATATAGGTTCAACAGATAAAGTTGGCTTACACCATTTAATATGGGAAATTGTAGATAATGCGATAGATGAATCAATAAATGGTTATGGTAATAAAATAGTTGTTACACTAACAAAGCAAGGAAGCATTATAGTTAAAGATGAAGGAAGAGGAGTACCTATAGGTAAACATGCATCAGGAAAAAGTACACCAGAAGTAATATATACTATATTGCATGCCGGAGGAAAGTTTGAAACATCAGGATATAAAGTATCTGGGGGCTTACACGGAGTAGGTTCTTCAGTAGTAAATGCCTTATCAAAATGGATGAAAGTAACTATATATAGAGAAGGCAAAATAAGTGAAATTACATTTAAAAACGGTGGTAAAGTAGACAAACCACTTCATGAAATAGGGAAAACAAAATTAACTGGAACAACAGTAGAGTTTATGCCAGATGAAGAAATATTTGGAAATGCAAGATTCAGTTATAGTACAATATGTGAAAGATTACAAGAAAGTGCATTCTTAATAGATGGACTTACAATGGAAGTAATAGATGAAGAAGATGGGAAAGACAATGTATATTGTTATGATAATGGACTTGTATCATTCATTGATTATATTAATGAATCTAAAAATGTTATAAATAAAGTAATAAGTTTTAATGGAAATAAAAATAATATAGATGTATCTATAGCACTTCAATATACAGATGGTTATAATGAAAACATAATGTCATTTGTTAATAATGTAAAAACAAGTGATGGCGGTACACATGAAGTAGGATTTAAAACCGGACTTACAAAAGCATTTAATGATTATATAAAAAATAATAACTTACTTAAAAGCAAAGATGGACTTCTTGATGGAACAGATATAAGAGAAGGTATTAGTGCAGTAATAAGCTTAAAAATACCGGAAAACTTGTTACAATTTGAAGGACAAACAAAAACAAAACTAGGAACGCCTACAGCAAGACCAATAGTTGAAAGTATAGTATATGAAAAATTATCATTCTACTTAAATGAGAATAAGGAGTCTGCTGGTAAAATAGTAGAAAAAGCACTTAGAAGTAAACTAGCACGTGAAGCAGCAAGAAAAGCAAGAGAAGAATCAAGAAACGGAAAAAGTAAATCAAAGTTTGAAAAGAACTTATCAGGTAAGTTTGCACCAGCTCACAGCAAAAATCCTAAAGTAAATGAATTATTTTTAGTCGAAGGAAACTCAGCCGGAGGTTCTGCTAAAGGAGGAAGAGATAGAAAGTTCCAAGCAATATTACCACTTAGAGGAAAAGTAATAAACGCAGATAAAGCATCAATGCAAGACTTACTAGCTAACGAAGAAATAAACACAATAATTTATACAATCGGTGCAGGAGTAGGACAAGACTTTGATGTAAAAGATTCAAACTATGATAAAGTAATAATAATGTCAGATGCAGATGTAGACGGAGCACACATACAAATATTACTCTTAACATTCTTCTATAGATATATGAGAGGTTTAATAGAAGAAGGAAAACTATATATCGCAATGCCTCCTTTATATAAACTTGATTTTGGTAAAAATAAGTATTATGCATATACAGATGAAGAATTAGATGAATTAAAGAAAAAACATCCAGGTAAATGCTCTATTCAAAGATACAAAGGTTTAGGAGAAATGAATCCAGACCAATTATGGGATACAACTATGAATCCAGACACAAGAAGTTTAATAAGAGTAAATATAACTGATGCATCTCTTGCTGAAAAAAGAGTAAGTGTATTAATGGGAGACAAAGTTGAACCAAGAAAAGAATGGATAAATGAAAATGTAGAGTTTACCATGGAAGATAATTATAGATCATAGGGGTGAATTATGGAAAAAGAAAATAGTATATTAAAAAGAATACAAGATTATGCATTAGAAGAAATAATGGGAGATAGATTTGGAAAATATGCAAAAGAAATAATACTTGATAGAGCAATTCCAGATGTAAGAGATGGACTAAAACCAGTACAAAGAAGAATACTATATGCAATGTATAAAGCAGGAAATACATGGGATAAAGGATATATTAAATGTGCCGCAACAGTAGGAGATGTACTTGGTAAGTTCCACCCACATGGAGATTCATCAGTATATGAAGCCATGGTAAGAATGTCACAATGGTGGAAACAAAATACTATATTAGTAGATATTCACGGTAATAATGGTTCAATGGATGGAGATCAAGCAGCAGCTTATCGTTATACAGAAGCTAAGCTTGCTAAAATAAGTAAAGAACTTTTAAACGAACTAGATAAAGATACAGTATCGTGGTCACCAAACTTCGATGATAGATTTTTAGAACCAACTGTATTACCAGCGAAGTTTCCTAATCTACTTGTAAACGGAACAAACGGAATCAGTGCAGGATATGCAACAAATATTCCGCCACATAATCTAATAGAAATAATAGATGCTACTATCAAAAGAATAGATAGTCCTACATGTAAATTAGATACAATCTTATCAATAGTAAAAGGACCAGATTTCCCAACCGGAGGAATTGTAGAAGGCAAAAACGGAATAATAGATGCATTTACAAACGGAAGAGGAAAAGTAATAGTAAGAAGTAAAGTAGAGTTCCATAAAGAAAAAGGAAAAGAACAAATAATTATTACAGAAATACCATTTGAAGTAAACAAAGCAGTTTTAGTAAATAAAATAGACACGATAAGAATAGACAAAAAAATAGATGGTATGAGTGAAGTTAGAGATGAAACTGATAGAGAAGGCTTAAGAATAGTTATAGATTTAAAAGCAGGAGCAAATAAAGACTTAATACTAAACTATTTATATAAAAATACTGACCTTCAAGTATCATATAACTATAACATGGTAGCAATAGTAAACAGAACTCCTAAATGTCTTGGTATAATAGAAATGCTAGATGCATACATAGCACACTATAAAGAAGTAATAGAAAAAAGAACAAAGTTTAATCTAGCGGCATATACAAAAGAATATAATATAGTTTCAGGTCTTATAAAAGCAATATCTATATTAGACGAAGTAATAAAAGTAATAAGGTCAAGTAAAAATAAAACAGATGCTAAAAATAACTTAGTAGAAAAGTTTGATTTTACTATAGAACAAGCAGATGCAATTGTAATGTTACAACTATATAAACTAACTAATACTGATATAGTAGAATTAAAAGAAAGATGTGAAGACTTAAAAAATAAAATAGATGAATGTAATAAAATACTAGGAAGCGAAGAAGAGTTAAAATCTGTTATGAAAAGTGAACTTAGAAATGTTAAAAAAGAATATGGAACACCACGTAAAACAGTTATAAAAGATGAAATAAGTGACATAAAAATAGATGAACTTGATATGGTAAGTAAAGAAGACTATATCGTATGTATATCTGAAACTGGTTACATAAAGAAAATATCATTAAAATCTTATAACTCATCAAATGATGAATATCCAGGTGTAAAAGAAAATGATTACATCGAAGGCTTCTATAAAATGAATAACTTAGATACATTATTACTATTTACAAACTTAGGTAATTATTTATATGTTCCTATAAGAATAGTACCAGAAGCAAAATATAAAGATATAGGTACTCACGTATCAAGTATTATTAAAATATCTGATGGAGAAAAAATAGTAAAAAGTATAGCTGTAAATAAGTTTGATAATTCATATGTAACAGCATTTACTCGTGATGGTATGGTTAAAAGAATAGAGTTATCATCATTTGAAGTAAGCAGATACACAAAACCAATAAGCATGATGAAATTAAAAGAAAATGATGAATTAATATCAGTAAGTAGAATAAATAGTGATGAAGTATTATGTATAACAAAAGATGGATATGCACTTAAATATAATACAGAAGAAATACCAGTACTAGGTCTTAGAACAAGTGGTGTTAAAAGCATAAAATTATCAGAAAATGACTATGTAATTAATTCATTTGTTATTAATAAAAATAAAGAATATGTATCAATATTTACAGATAAAAATACAGCAAAAAGAATAAAAATAGAAGAAATACAAAAACTAACAAGAGCTAAAAAAGGTATATCTATAATTAAGAGTCCTAAATCAAAACAATATAATGTATTTAAAGGCTTTATGACTGGTTCCAAAACAATATTTGGAATAATGGATACGTCTATAGGATATATAAAAGCAAGTGATATAAATATAATGGATAAACAAAGTACAGGAAGTGTCATAACAAAAAAGAACATTAATGATATATTTGTTGTTAGTAAATTAACTGTTATTGAAAAAGAAGAAGATAATAACAAAAATATAGAAAAGCCTAAAGAAGATAAGCCAAAAGAAAAAGTAATTGTAAGTTTAACAATGAGTGATTTCTTCGAAGAATTCAAGATATAGAAAAATAAATATAACTCACGATATCTGAGTTATATTTTTATATAGCATTTTTATATTAAATAGTGTAAAACTAAAAATACCTGCATGTTTTAGTTGCGAAATTATAACTTTCATATTAAAATTTAATTGAACATGTTACATTCATAAAGAAATTTTAATTCAAATTAAGAACTATTTAAATATGATTTTAAAAAAATCTAACTACAATGATTTGAATAATAATTTGTTAAAAATATTAAGTTTAAGGAGATAAGTATGAAATATGTTTATCATGGAAGTAATATTTCGAATTTAAAAGTTATAAAGCCTCATAGAAGTACTCATTTAAATGATTGGGTTTATGCTACCCCTTCGAAAGCTATTGCGACTATATTTTTATCACCACTTCATAGTGATTATTATTACTATTTATCTGGAAATGGAATTACAAGCGATGTTATTTTAGTGGAAAGAAAAGAAGGAATGTTTAAAAAAATATTTAATTATGATGGATATATATATAAATTAAAATCTGATAATTTTAAAAGTGGAAAAACAAGTTGGAGCGCTGAAGTTGTTAGTGATAGAGAAGAAAAGGTTGTTTCTTCATATTATGTTAAAAATATTTATGATGAACTAGTAAAATTAAATAAAGAAGGATTAATTAAATTGTATTTGTATCCTAATAGACCTAACGAGGTTCCGCTTGATAACAGTGATTTAATTCCTAAAGTAGTTAGATGGTATAAAAATGGATTTAAAATTGATAAATTTTATGAACTTTATCCTGAGTTTAGAGAAGAAGTAGAGAAAATTATAAATAATGAAAATAACGATTTTTGATAAATTGTTATTTTTTTATTAATTTTATTTTACAGTTTACATGACTTGAAAACTCGAATCTTTTAAGTGATTTAATACGAACGAATATTTGATGATTGACGTGGGAGGAGGAGCAACCTATTATAATTATAGCTCTGCAGGGAGAAAACAATATGTAGTTCTGGTAGAGGATCAACAAAGTTTAGTTGGGATTCTACAACGATAAATGGTAATGGCGGCTATGGTGGTGGATTTGTTAGCGCATTTGGCGATGGAGGAAGTGGAGGCTATTATGGTGGCGGTATAGCAGAAAGTTCCACAGGAGCAGGTGGCTCTGGATATATAGGAAACTCAAAACTAACAAATAAAGTAATGTACTGCTATAATTGTACTTCAAACGATTCAGAAAGTACTAAAACAATAAGTACAGTTTGTACTAACGCTACGCCTCAAGAAAATTGTTCTAAACAGTCTTCAGGATACGCTAAAATCACATTAATTTCAAAATAACTCACGTATTGCGAGTTTTATTTTATAAATATTTAAATATAAAAGTGTAAAGCGTTACTTTACCAGATTTGCATTTTTCGTCAAAAAGTGATACAATATTCTTCCCTATGAAAAAAAGTAGAATAATAAAATTAATAGTATTAATGGTATATATATTTATATTATTTACATATACTAAAGATACTAAAGAAGAAAATTATGATGAAACTATAATAGAACATGAAAAATTATCACTAGTAACTTATGATATTATAGATACATCATATATAGAAAAAAATTATTATAATGGAGAGTTAATCGAAGACATAATAAACAAAATTAACAAGGTATTATCATCTACTCTAACTGGAAAAGGAGAGTTTATAGTAAGATATAGTATAGAGAAAAATGTTGATCCTTATTTAACATCAGCGGTTATTCTTCATGAAACTGGATGTCAGTGGACTTGTAGTTATTTAGCAAGAGTATGTAATAATTATGGAGGCAACAAAGGTGGCCCATCTTGTAATGGTGGAAGTTATAGAAGATTTGACACTGCAGAAGAAGGACTAAAGTTTGCTATTGATAAATTAAGTAGATATTATAATAGTGGACTTACAACACCTGAAGAAATAGGTCCTAAATATGCAATGTCCGATGCATGGCCTTTAAAAGTAAATAAATATATAAACAAACTAAAAAATCAATAAAACATAAAAGGGGGAAATATGTTTGGAGAAGAAATATGTATTCACTCTATTAGTAATGGATTAAAATATAATGAACAAAGAGATATAACAAAATTAAGTACCATATTAAGAAGCAACAACTTATTCTCTTTAAGAAGTCAAAACAGAACTACCAAACATAATTTCTGTGGACTTGATTATATATCTTTATGTGATTTATCTAAGGTAAAAAAAGGAGATGAAAACAAGTATTGTGCTTATGGATGTTATGGATGTAAATCATTATCATTTGTATTTGATAAAAATGATTTAGAAGTAATAGAACCAATCTTAATACCAAGTATTTATGAAACAGAAGGTGGAATAAAACAAATGGAAAAACTAGGCACTTCTAATCTAAGATATAGTGATTTATTTGATGAAGTACAAGTTAAAGGAAAAATATCACTTTCCCTAATGAAGGGAATTGCTCTTCCAGTAAGACTAATGAAAGATTATTATGGAATAGTAAATATTGATAGACAAATAAGATTAATCGAAGATACTTTATTATCATTAAATCATATAGTCCCAATATACGACATAGAATCATATGAAACTTTAAATACAGATAGTTACACAAGAAGATTAAAATAATGTAAAATTGCTTTAACTTTACATTATTTTTTTGTATAATTCTACTAGGAGGTAAAAATGCAAACATATTGTTATTACTTTATACTTTTCATGATTTATTCCTTTATAGGTTGGTCTATGGAAGTAATAGGTAAATTAATAGAAAAACATAGATTTATAAATAGAGGTTTCTATATCGGACCATATTGTCCAATATATGGAGTAGGAAGTCTTCTTATAATTTTATTACTTGATAAATATAAATCAAATCCAGTAGAACTATTTATAATGGCAATACTTATATGTTCTATTCTTGAATACTACACTAGTTATTTTATGGAAAAATGGTTTAATACAAGATGGTGGGACTATTCACAAAGAAAGTTTAATATTAACGGAAGAATATGTCTTAATACAATGATACCATTTGGTCTTCTAGGTGTGGCACTATGTTATTTTGTAAACCCATTCATAACTTCACTTGTAGATAAACTAAGTCAAAATGCAATCTTAATAATCGGAATCACCCTAAGCATTATATTTATTATAGATGCCATTTTATCATTAAAAGTAATAATTAATTATAAAGATGCTTTAACTAAAATAGAAAAAGATTCAACAGAAGAAATAAGTACAAGAATAAGAAAACTATTTTTATCTAAAAGTTACTTATATAAAAGATTTATCAAAGCATTCCCAACATTTGAAAATACTAAAGAGCATTTACTAAAACTAGAAAAAAACATACATACAAAAATAAATAATATTAAAAATAAGGAGTCAAAATGAAATACTTATCAAAAGACTATTTAATATCACTTATAATAAGCGTTAAAAGTAAATATTATAATGAACACTACACTACAAATGAAGAAATAGATTATATTATAAATAAAATAAAACAAGACAATGAAAATACATTCATTCAAAGTAATATAGATAATAGATTCTATTGTTATAAAAATGGAGTATATATTCTTAAAACAGACATAGATTTATTAAAATATAAATATTTATTAAGTACTAATAAATTAGGTTTTATTTATTTAGAAGAAAGTTTTATATTAGATGCACTATATGAATATCAAGTATCTATTATTAAAAAGATGTTTAATCCATCATGTAGTAACTGTGATACTTTATGTTATAACACATCTGATAGTAAATTATGTAAGATGTGGAAACATAATATAGAAATAGATAGAAGGTAAAAGATGATAAATATTGTACTATACGAGCCAGAAATACCAGCAAACACAGGTAATATAATGAGAACATGTGTTGCGACTAATTCTCATTTACATTTAATAAAACCATTAGGATTTAGCTTAGAAGATAAATATATAAAAAGATGCGGAGTTAACTATATAGATAAATGTGTATACACTGTATATGAAAATATAGAAGATTTCTTTAGTAAAAATAAAGGAGAATATTATTTCTTAACAAGATATGGCCATAAACCACATACATCATTTGATTATAGTGACAACACTAAAAATTATTATTTCTTCTTTGGAAAAGAATCAACAGGAATACCACCACATATATTAAAGCCTTACATAGATAGATGTATGAGAATACCAATGACATCAAATGTAAGAGCACTTAATGTATCTAATTCAGTAGCAATAATGGTATATGAAGCATTAAGACAACAAAACTATAATGATTTATTATTAAACGAACCACATAAAAGTATCAATTTCATTGAAGAAAGTGATTAATTTGTAAAGTAGTTGTAAAAAATAATGTTAAATTATTGTTAATATTTATTTATCTATATATACTAATAATAGAGGGAGATGAGAATATGATATATCCATCAATAGATAAATTATTAAATATTGTTGACTCTAAATATAAACTAGTTCACATAGCTGCTGATAGAGCAAAAGTTATGAAAGAACATCATCACTTCCAAATGCCTGAAAGTGAATATAAAAGTCAAAAAGAACTAGGAAGAGCGCTTGAAGAAATAGATAGAGGACTAATAACAATCGTAGAAAAATAGTTTAATCTATTTTTTTTTACACGAAATATAGAAAAAATCAAAATAATATGCTATAATATGAATACTATTTTGACTTTTAAAGGAGATTAATTTATGAATAAAGTAAAGATTATGGCTTTAGGCGGCCTAAATGAAAATGGAAAAAATTTATATGTAATTGAATATAATGAAAAAATAATGATTTTTGATTGTGGTATGAAATATGCTCCAGATAAAATGTATGGAGTAGATTATGTTATACCTGATTTTTCATATTTAAAAGATAGAGAAAATAAAATAGTTGGTATATTCGTATCACACCCACACAATGAAAATATGGGTTCTCTACTTGATTTAGTAAAAATAATGCCTAATATAAATGTATACGCTTCTTCGTTTACTGCAGAAATTATTAAACTTAATAGTGAAGAAGAAAAAGTTAAAGTTAAAAATCTACATATAATAAATGCACATAAAAAAATAGATTTTAAAGACTTTAGTATATTCCCATTTAGCGTAACACATAGTTGCCCGGAAACACTAGGATTTAGTATTAACACACCAGATGGTGCATTTATATATATGGCTGACTTTGTAATAGATCCAACTATGAATGGCTATTATGATATGGATTTAGGTAAAATAGCATATATTGGTAAACAAGGAGTAGTTTGTTTAATGTGTGAAAGTGTATTCGCAGAAAAGAAAGGACACACATCTCCAAATCATAAACTAGAATCATTTTTTAATAGTGTAGTAGAAAAAAATACAGGAAGAATTATCTTTAGTTTACTACCACTACACATATATACTATAAAAGAAATATTTAATACATTAAAAACAAGAAAAAGAAAAGTTGTTATTATGGGAAAAGAACTTCATTCAATAGTTAACATGTGTATTAAAAAAGGATATCTTGATATAGATGAAAAACTAATAGGTAATCTAACAGACTTAAAAAGTCCAGACACTATCATATTAATAAGTAATGATAGAGAAAACCCGTACGGAAACATAAATAGAATAATAAATGGAAGAGATAAGTTTATAACATTTAATAAAAATGACACAATATGTTTTGCAGAGCCAAGTTATGATGCTTATGAAAAAACAATAGTAAACTTAATGAATGAACTTGCTATTATAGGAGTTAATATAGTAAGTATTCCAAAAGAAAAAAGTGTTAGACACCACGCATCAAGTGAAGATATTATGTTACTTCTAAAATTATTTAATCCAAAATACTATATGCCAATAAAAGGTGAATATAGATATCAAGTAGAAAATGGTAACTTAGCATTAAAAGTAGGAATAGATAAAGACAATGTTATATTAAAAGAAAACGGTGATGTTGTATTATTTGAAAACGGAGTCATGAAAGAATGCTATGACCACATATTCGCAGGTGATATATTAATAGATGGAAAAGTAAGTGACGATGTAGGAGAATTAGTTCTTAAAGATAGAGAAATGCTAAGTAGTAATGGACTTGTAGTAATAAGTTCAACTCTAAATAAAAAGGATAAAACTATTTTATTAGAGCCAGAAATACTAACAAGAGGATTTGTTACAAGTAAAGATAATAATGAACTTATAAATGAATTAAAAGAAATCAGTAAAGAAATTATAAAATCAAATACACACGGAAGTAAGTTCGCAGATTATGCTAAAATAAGAAACGAAATGAGAGAAAAAATAGGAGACTATTTATATAAACAAACACAATGTAAACCAGTAATATTAACAGTAATACAAGAAATATAAAAGGGAGAAGAAATGATATATTTAGATTATAGTGCTACTACTCCAGTAGATGATAGAGTATTAGATTCATATATAAAAGTAACAAAAGAATACATAGCAAATGCTAATTCTATTCACACTCTTGGACTAAAATCAAAAGAATTATTTATAAATGCAACTAATCAAATCGCAGACATACTATCATGTCATCCAAAAGAAATAATATACACCTCAGGTGCCAGTGAAAGTAATAGTACTGCTATTAAAGGAGTAGCATTTAAATATGTAAATAGAGGAAAACATATAATTACTTCAGCACTAGAACATAAAAGTGTGCTTGAAACTATGGATTATTTAAAAAGTTTAGGATATGAAATAGAATATGTTAAGATACTACCAAATGGTCAAGTAGACTTAAAAAACTTAGAAGAAATAATAAGAGATGATACTATATTAATAAGTATATGTGCAGTTAATTCAGAAGTAGGATTTAAAGCACCTCTTAAAACAATAAGACAAGTTATAAATAAGAAAAATCCAAATGTAATATTCCATAGTGACTTAACACAAGCACTAGGTAAAACAAGATTCTATTTAACAGATTTAGACCTAGCAAGTTTTAGTTCACATAAAATATATGCTCCAAAAGGAATAGGTCTACTTTATAAAAAAAGAAATCTTGACATAGATACATTAATATTTGGAACAACAGAAAACTGCCCATTTAGAGGCGGAACACCAGCCCTTCCATTAATCGCATCATTTTCAAAAGCAATTAGATTAATGAATGATTCACTTGATAGTAGAATCAAAAAATGTGAAAAACTAAAAAATATATTATTAAACGGACTAAGTAAATATGATATACAAATAAACTCAAATGAATTATGTGTTCCACAAATAGTAAACATAAGTTTAAAACATATAAAAGCAGAAACATTTATTCATGAAATAGAAAAATATAATATATTTATATCTACAAACACAGCATGTTCAAGTAAAGAAGAAAGCGTAATATTAAAAGAAATATATAAAGATGATAAATCACTTACTACAACATCTATTAGAATAAGTCTAAGTCACTTAACAACAGTAGATGAAATAACTACTTTCCTAGAAGCATTTGATAAAGTATGGAATGATTTATTGAATAAATAATATATTATTATTCATAATATTACTAGGAGATATTATGAATAATAGATTTAGTATTAAAAACAAATTACTTTATAAAATGAAATGCTTAAATACAAGAAATGAAGAATATATAAAAGATGATAAAACTTCATATGATAAAGAAACTAGATATGAAGATATAATCAAAAGGTAACCTAGGTTATCTTTTAAATTATAAAAAAAACTAGAATATATAAATATGCTATGTTATAATATGTGTGAAAGAAGGTATATTATGAAAATATTAAGTGTTAATGCTGGAAGTTCTTCATTAAAGTTTACAATGTTTGAATTACCAGAATGTAAAGTTATAATCGGAGGTACTTTTGAAAAAATAGGTATCGATGGTAGTTTTTATACAATAAAGTATAATGGTAATAAAGATAAAAAAGAAGCACAGATGAAAGACCATACAGCTGCTGTTAAAATATTACTTGATGAATTAATTAATTATGGTGTAATTAAATCTTATGATGAAATTGATGGAGTAGGACATAGAATAGTTCACGGTGGAGATAAATATACAAGTAGTATCATCATTGATGAAGAAGTAGAAAAAACAGTAGAAGAATTAACTCCACTAGCACCACTACACAATAGTGCAAACTTAGTTGGAGTAAGAAGCTTTAAAGAAGTATTACCAAATACACCAATGGTAGCAGTTTGGGATACAGCATTTCATCAAACAATGAAAGAAGAAGAGTTCTTATATGCAGTACCTTATAGTTGGTATGAAAAATATGGAGTAAGAAAATATGGATTCCATGGAACAAGTCATAGATACATATCAGAAACTATGAAAGAATTATATGGAGAAAATACTAAAATAATTAGTTGTCATATAGGAAATGGCGCAAGTTTATGTGCTATTAAAAATGGAAAATGTATAGATACATCAATGGGATTTACACCTATTGCAGGAGTAGTAATGGGAACAAGATGCGGAGACATAGATGTAGGACTTATACCATATGTTATGAGTAAAACAGGTAAAACATTTGATGAAGTAATGACAGACTTAAATAAAAATAGTGGTATGTTAGGTCTAACAGGCGTATCAAGTGATATGAGAGATGTAGAAGAATCATATGAAAGAAAAGATTCAAGAAGTGTAGATGCTATGAACGTTTACATAAAGAAAATAGTAGATTACATCTCAATGTATAACACACTATTAGAAGGATGCGAATATATAGTTTTCACAGCAGGTGTAGGAGAAAATAGCAACTTAGTAAGAAGTGAAGTAATAAAAAGACTATCATTTATGGGAATTAAATTAGATGAAGAAAAGAATAATCAAAGAGGCATAAGTGGAGTAATAAGCACAGATGACTCTACTGTAAAAGTACTTGTAATCCCAACTGATGAAGAATTAATGATAGCAAAAGATACATACGAACTAATAAACAAATAGAAAGAAGTAAAAAATGAATATTAATAAAGCTATTTATAATGAAATCAAAAAATATAAAGTTATTTACATTGCAAGACATATTGGACCAGACCCAGATGCTTTTGGTAGTCAGATGGCATTAAAAGATTCAATACTTCTTACCTTTCCAAACAAAAAAGTATATGCACTAGGAGCATCTGTATCAAGATTTAAATATTTTGGAAAAATAGATAAAGTAACTGAATATGATTATGATAATTCATTATTAATTACGGTAGATGTGCCAGATTCAAAAAGAGTAGATATAGAAGGTTTTAATAAGTTTAAAAATGTACTTAAGATAGACCATCATCCATTAGTAGATAAGTTTGGAAATGTAGAACTAATCGATGAAACAGCATCTAGTACATGTGAAATAATCGCACTTTTACTAAGCGAAACAAAACTAAAACTTACAAAAGAAATCGCAGAAAAACTATACATGGGAATAGTAAGTGATTCTATAAGATTCTTAGTTTCAACAACACCCAGAACACTAGAAGTATCAGAAAACCTTATTAGAAACTATAAACTAGATATAACGAAATTGTATAAATTGTTATATGCTAAACCATTAAATGAAGTAAGACTAATGGGACACATCGCATCAACATTAAAAGTAAATAAAAGTGGCTTTGCATACATAGAAATAGATAACGATATAATAAAATCACTAGGAGCAGATTCTAGTAGTGTATCTAATATGATTAATGATTTTAATAATATTGAAGAAATACTTGTATGGATGTTTATATCTCATGATGATAAAAATAACTTATATAGAATAAATATAAGAAGTAGAGGTCCATACATAAATGAAATAGCAGCAAAATACCACGGAGGAGGACATAAACTAGCAAGTGGTGTTAGAACTGAAAATAAAGAAGATGTAGCAAATCTCATAAAAGATTTAGATAGATTATGCATAGAATATAAAGAAAAGGAGCATATAAATGGAAATAACTGATGTTTTAGACCCTATAATAGCTGTAAGAATATCACAATATCCAGATGATAAAAAAAGTGAGTTCTTAATATTAGGTAGAAGTAATGTAGGAAAAAGTAGTTTTATAAACACAATTATAAATAGAAAAAACTTAGCAAGAACAAGCTCAAAACCAGGTAAAACGCAAACAGTTAATTTCTATTTATGTAATAAAGAGTTTTATATTGTAGATGTGCCAGGATATGGATATGCAGCAGTAGACAAACAAAAACAACAAAAGTTTGGAATGATGATAGAAGAATATCTTAAAACAAGAAAAAACTTAGAGCATGTTTTCTTACTAATAGACTATAGACATAAACCAACAGAAGATGATGTATTAATGTACAATTTCCTAAAATATTACAATTTACCATGTACTATAGTCACAACAAAATATGATAAAGTAAACAGGTCAGCACGTGAAAAACAAGACGAATTAATTAAAAAAACTATAACTCCAGCTATGGGAGATGAAATAGTAAATTTTTCAAGTGTAACAAAAGTAGGAAAAGATAGAATATATGAAATTATAAGTAGCTACTTAAATAAGTCAGAATAACTGACTTATTTTATCATATTAAGGAAGAAAGGGTAATAATATATATAAATGAAGAAAATATTTAAGCTTATATTATTTATATTAATATTTGGGGGATTATCTTATTTAATAACTATATATATGAATAAGAATGTTGAAACTGTAAGTAAAGAATATAGTGTAGCAGTATATAACTATAAGCCTAAAGTAAAAATTGTAGATGAAAATAGTAATACTAGACCATATGCAGTATCAATAAATAATAATCATTTATCATGGCCCCACGCAGGTTTAAGTAAAGCCTATCTTTGTTATGAATTAATCGCAGAAGGTGGTATTACAAGAATACTAGCATTTTATAAAGATGTAGATGTAGAAAAAATAGGTTCAGTTAGAAGTGCAAGACATTATTTCTTAGATTATGCTTTAGAAAACGACGCTATATTTGTTCACTATGGACACAGCCCACAAGCTCTATCAGATATTAAAGCATTGAATGTAGATAATATTAATGGAATGTATAACACTATATCATTCTTTAGAGATAAAACATTAAATAAAGCATTTGAACACACAGCATTTACAAGCACAGATAAAATAAAAGCATCAGTAAATAAATATAAATATAGAACTACTACAGACGTTAAACTATTAAAATATACACCATATAAAGTATTAATGAATAAAGATAAAACAGTAATAGACGCTAAAAATATAACGATAAAATATTCAGATTATACAAGCACTAAATACGAATACGATGAAACAAATAAAGTATATAAACAATATATGAAAGATACACTTCAAATAGATAGTATAACAAATAAAGAATTAACAGTTAAAAATATAATTACATACGAAGTAGAAAATACATCACTTAATGATAATAAAGGAAGACAAGACTTATTAAATATAGGAAGTGGTGAAGGATATTATATAACAGAAGGTAAAGCAATTAAAATAAAATGGTCTAAATCATCAAGAACAAGCAAAACAAAATATACAGACATGAATAATAATGAACTAGTAGTAAATGACGGAAACACATGGATACATATAAAACCAAAAGGTACAAAACTTATAATTAATTAATATATTTATAAGGAGAACAAAATGAAGTTTAAAGAATTATGGAAATATAAACTATTATTAGAAATCGATAGAAATAATTATAAAAATATAAAAGAAAACTTAGAAAATATTATTTTTAGAAAATATGGTAAAAATAAATTACCATGTAAAACATGTAAGAAAATGAGAGAATATGAAATATATGAAACAACATCAAGTATTAATATGTATAAACAGCAAATAAATCATGTGTCTTTTGAATGTAAATGTAAAAAATGTAATACAAAACTATATCCCGAAGAATTATTACTAGCAAATGATAGAATAAGAATAAATGAAGAAGCAAAATATTTTGAAATGATTAGAAACACTATAACAAGAGATATGTTAAACGAAATATTATTAAAATATAGCATAAGCATTAAATCACTATCAAAAATATTAAATATGCCACATTTAAAAACATATTTTAGATTTGGATTAATTACAAAAAAAGATTCTGATATTCTATTAAAAATATATAATGATGTAGAATATTATATTGAACTTTTAAAATTAAATAAAAATAAAATAGATACAAATGAATATATAAGTTCACTAGAAGCATCTACTGCATTATTAGAAAGCATTCATCTTACTTTAAAACATAAAATATAAAAAAGAGGTATTTATGAAAAAATTAGTTAGAATTATATTACTAACTTTAGTAGGTTTAATTATAATATTTATAATTATGATAAAGTTAACTGGTAAAGAAATATATGATGTATATTTAAAAGATTTTAAAATCTTAGAAAATAATAAAACTATCTTAATAAATGTAGGCACATCTTCAAGAGGTGGATATATCAGAAAAATGAAAAAAACTACGGGTAGCGACAATACACATTTAACGTTTTATTCTACTTATGGATTTAACTTAAAAATGGGATCCAGTGAAACATATAAAATAAAGTTAAATGATAACACCAATGAAATATATTTTTACATTGGAAATAACAAATATAAAAGAGTGTTATTAAAAGATATAAATACAAACACATGGATAAAAGATAATAGTAATGAAATACATAGTGAATTAAATGATTTGAAAAATGTAACAATAAGTATCAAAAACGGAACATTAACCGAAGAAAAAGCAGTAATCATAATAAAAGGGATAAATGAATGCGATGAATTATATAGAATAGATAAGTATGAAGATGAAAAGTGGAAAGAAGTTAAAGAAATTATAGATGATTACGAATCAAATTATCCTCTTCATACAAGAAACGAAAATGGGCAAATAGAGCTAGATATCAATTGGAGTTCAAGATATGGCAAACTTGAAAAAGGTAAATACAGAATAGTAAAAGAACTTGCTAAAGGGAAATATAATTCAGTTGAGTTTACAATAGATTAAGACTATTTTATAGTGAAAAAGTAAAATAATTTACCATAAAAGCATCAAAAACTCTAGACAAACACGTACTTGTGTGCTATTATAAAGGGGCTTAATCCGATGCAGAGTATGTATGATTAAATAAAGCACAAAAAAGGAGAGTGAGAGTATGAATCTAATTGATAAAATCAATAAGAAACAAATCAATCCAAATGTACCTGAGTTTAGAGTAGGTGATACTGTAAGAGTAGACATCAAAATCAAAGAAGGTAAAAGAGAAAGAATCCAAGCATTCGAAGGAGTTGTAACTGCTAGAAAAGGCGGAAGTGTTTCTGAAACATTTACAGTTAGAAAGAAAAGTGGAAGCGTAGGAGTAAACAGAGTATTCCCAGTAAATAGCCCACTTATCGAAAAGATTACAGTAATTAAGAAAGGTAAAGTAAGAAGAGCAAAATTAAACTTCTTAAAAAATATTACTGGAAACTTCAAAATCAAAGAAAGAAATTAGGCTATCCTAATTTTTTTTATTATTTTCACCAAAAATATTTACAAACTTTGATCATAATATATAATAGATATATAAGAAAGGATAAATATGAAAAAGTTTATTAATGATTTAATTCCATATATAATAATAGTAATAGTTGTAGTATTATTTAGAACATTTATTATGACTCCAGCAGTAGTAGATGGTTTATCCATGCATGATACTTTAAATGACCATGATATAGTAATAATAAATAAAATTGTTATGAAAACAAATAATATAAATAGATTTGATATAGTAGTACTTAAAAATAATACGGATGGAGATAAAATAATAAAAAGAGTAATTGGCTTGCCAGGAGAAAAAATAGAATACAAAGATAATAAATTATATATAAATGGAGAAGAAATAGAAGATAACTTTAAAACAAATGAAACTACAGATTTTACTGCAGAAACAAAAGAAAATGAATATTTTGTACTAGGAGATAATAGAGAATTATCAAAAGACAGTAGATACCTAGGAAATTTCAAAAAAGAAAATATAATAGGAAAAGTAGACTTTAGATTTTACCCATTTGATAAACTTGGATTCGTTGAATAATCCAAGTTTTATTTTCTAATAATTAATGATATAATTAAATAAATATAATAATTTAAAGGAGGAAAATAAAATGAAAAGAAAAAACATTATATTTGGATTAATACTTATAATAATTGGAGTAATAACTATACTTAATGTTACAAATGTAATTGATATTAATCTATTTTTTAAAGGGTGGTGGACTTTATTTATAATAGTGCCTTGTCTAATAGGTCTTTTTACTGATGATGATAAAGCAGGTAGTATTATAGGAATACTTTTTGGAGTAGCACTATTATTATCAGCAAGAAGTGTTATAACATATGATTTAGTGTGGAAATTAATTATACCAGTAATATTAGTAGTACTTGGAATATCTATTATTCTAAAAAATACTTTTACTGAAAAAACAGAAACAAATAAAAATAATAATATATCTATTTTTTCAAAAAAAGAAATAACATTAGATGACACATTCAAAGGTACAGACATTTCAGCTATATTTGGTGGAGTAACATGTAATATTAAAAATGGAAAAATAAAAGGAAATGCTACCATAAATGCTTACGCTATATTCGGAGGAATAGATTTATATGTACCAGAAGATGTTAAAGTAGTAGTAAAACCTATTTCATTTTTCGGAGGAGTAGAGCAAAAACAAATTAAAGAAAATAATGATGCTAAAAAAGTATTATATGTAAATGCAGTTTGTGTATTTGGAGGAATAGAAATAAAATAATGAATGCAGTAGAAGTAAAACACTTAACTAAAATATATAAAGATAAAAAAGCAGTAGATGATTTATCATTTGAAGTTAAAGAAGGAGAAATATTAGGATTACTAGGCCCAAACGGAAGTGGTAAAACAACAACAATAAATTCAGTACTATCTTTACTAAAATATGATAAAGGAACTATTAAAATATTTGGAAAAGAAATGAAACCAGACTCTTATGACATTAAAAAACAAATAGGAGTAATATTTCAAGAAGTAGCTGTATTTGAAGAATTAACTGTATATGAAAATATAGATTATTTTTGTGGACTTTACATATCAAATAAAAAAGAAAGAACTAAATACGTAAATGAAGCAATGGACCTAGTAGGCATAAAAAGTTTTGAAAAATACTATCCAAAAGAATTATCAGGAGGACTCTTAAGAAGACTTAATATAGCCTGCGGGATAGCTCATAAACCTAAACTAATATTTTTAGATGAACCAACAGTCGCAGTAGACCCTCAAAGTAGAAATAATATATTAAATGGAATTAAAAAACTAGGAAGAGAAGGAGCAACTATAATATATACAACACACTACATGGAAGAAGCAGAAATGTTATGCGACAGAATAATAATATTAGATAAAGGAAAAATAATCGCACAAGGAAGTTCAGAAGAACTAAAAGCCCTAGCAAAAATAGAAGAAAAAATAACAGTAGAATTAAAAGAATATAATGAAAATATAACAGAAAAACTAAAAGATATAAAAGAAATAGATAACATAGAACTAAATAATGATGTACTAGTAATAACATATAAAAAAGGAAAAAATAATCTAGAAAAACTAATGTCATTCTTAAAAGAAAATAAAGTAACATATGAAAAAATATTCTCAGAAAGACCAAGTTTAAATGATGTATTTTTAGAACTAACAGGAAAGGAATTAAGAGATTAATGTTCGCACATAACTTTAAATATTCACTAAAAGTATTATTTAGAAATAAAGCGTTAATTTTCTGGACATATATATTTCCTTTAATACTAGCACTTTTATTTAATCTAGCATTTAAAGACATAGAATCAAACGAAGTACTTAAAACTATAGATATAGCTGTAGTTAACAGTGAATCATTTGAAAATGACACTATAGCAAAAAATATATTAAAAGAACTAAGTAGTGAAGAAAATAAAATATTTAATATAGAATACACAGACTTAGAAAAATCAAAAGAACTATTAGAAAATAAAGAAATATCAGGCTATATCATATATGATAATGATATAAAAATAGTAATAAATAATAATGGTATAAATGAAACTATATTAAAATATACTCTAGATGAAATACAAAATACTAAAAACATGGTAAACATAATGCTTACTTCATCTATAACAAAAGAAATAAATAATGGAAATATAAACATAAATTATAATGAAATATATAATAATATAATGAATAAAATCTCAAATACAAATATAAAACTAAATGATATATCAAATAAAAATCTAAGTTATACTATGATAGAATACTATACTTTAATAGCTATGGCTGCATTATATGGTTCAATGTTATCAATGTATATAACAAACTATAATGACGCTAGAATGTGCCCTGTAGGCAAAAGAAAAAATGTTAGTCCAACAAATAAGATGACTTTAATAGTAAGCGGCTTATTATCAAGTTATATAGTACAATTAATAGGTATGTTTATACTATTTATGTTCATGATATTTATTTTAAAAATAGAGTTTATTAAGCTAGGAAAAGTAATATTCTTATCACTTTTATCATCACTAGCAGGTTTATCTCTAGGAGTATTTGTTTCATCTGTCTTTAAATCAAAAGAAAACACAAAAACAGGTATTATCATAACAATAACAATGATATGCTGTTACTTATCAGGAATGATGGGTATTACAATGAAATACATAATAGATACAAATATACCAATAATAAATAAAATAAACCCAGCAAACATGATAACAGATGCACTATATTCACTATATTATTATGAAGATAATATAAGATATTCTTTTAATATTATAAGCCTAATTATATTTAGTACTATAATGATACTTATATCATATTTAAAATTAAGGAGAGAAAAGTATGATAGTATTTAAAACATTTTATAAAGTAATAAAAAAATCAAAAGGACTAATCTTCTTATTTACAGGAATGCTTTTATTATTTGGAATAATGAATGCAACAACAGAAGATATCGCATCTACTTTTACAGTAGTTAAACCAGATATATTAATTGTTAATAATGATAATGATAACATAATAACTAATAATTTAGTAAACTATTTAAAATCAAAAACTAATATAATAGATATAGAAGATAATGAAGAAAAAAGAAACGATGCATTATTCTATAGAGATGTAAGTTATATAATATATATACCTAAAAACTATGGAGAAAATATATTAAAAGAAGATATAAATCTTGATATAAAAAGTTCAAAAGACTACGAAGCAAGTCTAGCAGAAATGATATTAAAAGAATACTTAAAAGTACAAAAAGTATTTATAAATCAAAATAATACTAAAGAAGAAATAATAAATAATATAAATAACACACTAAAAGATAATACAAAAGTAGAAATAACATCAACTATTAATATAGATAAATCATCTAAAATAGGAAGATATTTTAATTTCCAAAGTTATACAATATCAGCAATAATATTATTTATAGTATGTTTAGTAATATCTAGTTTCCATGAAAAAACTATAAGTAAAAGAATAAATATAAGTTCTATGCCACCAGAAAAGCATAATACTTTAATATTACTATCAAGTTTACTTTATGCTTTCATAACATGGTTTTTGCTAGCTTTATTAAGTATAATCTTATTTAATAAAGAATTATTAACTATAAAAGGAAGTATATATTTATTTAATAGTTTAATATTCACTATATGTATTCTTTCACTAGCACTTTTACTATCAAATCTAATAAGAAATAGAAATGCTATATCAGGAGTAGTAAATGTTTTATCACTAGGTCCAGCATTCTTATGTGGAGCATTTATACCACTAGAATACTTACCAGAAAATGTAAAAATAATATCACATATATTCCCAGCATACTATTTCACAAACACAAATGATTTACTAATAGAAATGGAATTAATAAATTATGAATCACTAAAAGGAGTAATAAATAACACACTAATATTAATCTCATTCACACTATTATTTATAATATTAAATAACATAGTAACAAAAAAGAGGTAATATATGATAGAAAGAATATTAAATTATAATAATTTATCATCAAAAGACAAGAAAAAACTAAAAGAAGAAGTATTAAAAAGCACACCAAGAGATATGTTCTATTACATATATTATACAAATGATAAAAATATTGTTATAAATAAATTACTATCATCAAACGATAAAAGATATATAAAACTATTATTTAGCGGATATGAAAACCTAAATACAAATAAAGTATTTAATAAACTATTAAGTTTTAACGATAGCAAAATAATATTTTATTCTCTATATGATAGAAATAACTTAGAAGATAAATATTATATAAAAGCAATAAAAAAACTATTAACATTACCGAGAGATAATTACTTATATTTATTATTTTATATTTATTTC
>ERZ857629.1061-NODE-1061-length-33073-cov-11.617451_pt1 | contig 33073 bp, 26 predicted proteins | sample MGYA00519700_ERZ857629 | MGnify/ENA primary metagenome ERZ857629 (study PRJEB31778, sample SAMEA3449351) | human gut metagenome | biome: human gut; feature: human-associated habitat; material: faeces | place: United Kingdom | collected 2010/2012 ... | reverse complement strand
GACGCATAAGCGTCCGGCGCCTCTTTTTGGCAAATCATGGAATTGCGTGTTGTTCCGTCAGCGTACTATTCCGCCATGCACAGGAGCTGCTCGATCCTGTCCATTGCCTTTTCGATGTTGGGCATGGAGTTTGCATAGGAAAGGCGGATATGCGCAGGCGCCGAAAATGCGATGCCGGGTATCGTTCCGACCAGCGCCTTTTCCAGGATGATCTCTGACAGATCCAGCGAAGATCCGATCGTTCTTCCGCCGATCAACCGGCCAAAAAGCGCATGCACGTCCGGGAAGAGATAGAACGCGCCCTGCGCCTGTGAGCATTGTACGCCCGGCAGTCGCGACAACCGCTCAAGAAGATAGTCTCTGCGTTCATGGAACTGCGCACACATTGCCGATACGCTTTCCTGCGGACCGGTGAGCGCTTCCAGCGCCGCATACTGCGCAATGGTGTTCGCACTGGAGGTCATATGCCCGATCAGACCGATCAGCGCTTTCATGCAGTCGGCCGGTCCGGCCGCATAACCGATCCGCCAACCGGTCATCGCATATGCCTTGGACACGCCGTTTATCACGATGGAATGCTCATAGGCATACTTTGAGACCGAAGCATAGCTGACAAATGGACGTTGCTTTTCGTAAACCAGCTTTTCATAGATCTCATCGGAGATCACATAAAGTCCGTGCTCGCGCGCGACCGCCTCAACAGCCTCCAGCGCTTCGCGGCTGTACACCACGCCGGTTGGATTGTTCGGGCTGTTGAGAATAATCACGCGGGTCCTCGGAGTAATATGTCCCCTGAGCTTTTGAGCGTCCAGATCGAACCCGTCCTCTGCGGACATCTCGACGACGACCGGCACCGCGCCGACCATATGGATCTGCTCCGTGTAGCTCACCCAGCACGGGGAGGGGATGATCACCTCGTCACCCGGATCGCAGCGCGCGAGGAGCGCCGCGTAGATCGCAAGCTTGGCCCCCGTCGTCACGCAGATCTGCTCCGGCCGGTATTCCAGCCCGTTGTCCGCCTTCAGCTTCCGGCAGATCGCCTCACGCAGCGCAGGGATCCCCGCGTGCGCGGTATATGTCGTATATCCTGCGTCGATCGCGCGGTGCGCCGCCTGCACGATATTATCCGGTGTATGAAAATCCGGCTCCCCCACCGAGAGGCTGATCACGTCCAGTCCCTGCTGACGCATGGCCGCCTGACGCGCGTTCATCGCACCGGTCGCAGAGGGGACAAGGCATCTTCCTATACGGCTGACATCGCTCATCACATGCCCCTCCTTTCTCAAAGCAGCTCTCCGCTGACCACGGGATAGCTGGCAGCAAAGCATTCCGCATATTTGATCGCCTGATCTCCGGAGATGCGTCTCGCATGGTTTCCGCGCAGGAAAGCGCGCTGCTTATAGATCTCGATCAGATGCTTCTGTGCCTGAAAGCATTCCATCGCCTTGACTTTCTTCTCGTAGGTCTGCGTAATGTCCACAAAAATCGCCGGTTTGAAATTACTGAGTTCCGTCTGGTGCGGCTCGAACCCATAGAGGGCGGGCTGCCTGTTCACCGTGGTGCCCGGAACCTGCACGCCCCTGCGGGAGGATTGGGACGCTCCGGAAAAAACGCTTTTGTGTACCGCGTCGTGATCCGGGTTCATAATGTCAAACGTATCATGCGTGATGATATAATCAGGACGGACCGCCCGGATCTTCCGGAGCACCATTTCGTCGCGCTCCGGCGTCATGTACAGCGGATAATCCTGAAAGTCCCATATCTCAAAGTTGCGAATGCCGAGCGTCTCTGCAGCAGCCATCGTCTCCGCTCTGCGCGTGGCGCGCACGCTCTCCTCGGTCTGCCCCTCCTTTTTCCAGAGGTCATCCGACTCTCCGCGAATACCAAGGCTGATCGCAACAACGTGCACCTCCGCACCGCCTTCCACATACTTTGCGATCGTGCCGCCGGAGCGCCAGACATAATCGGCCGCATGGGCGCTGAATACCAGCAGCTTTTTCCCTTCTATCATAATACCCAATTCTCCTTTCCCATTTATCGGCCCGCCGTATAATAGTCGTCGATGATCTCGCACTGCGTATTCTGCAGCACCTGATCGACCCAATCGCGCTTGGCGCAGCCGGTCTTCGCCGCATCCAGCTTGGCAGAATCCATCTCCTTGAGCTTGCGCGCCTGCGTAAGGATCTGTTCCGCATCCTCCCGCGGAATGACGATCACGCCGTCGTAATCGCCAAGAATGATATCCCCCGGGTTCACCGATACGCCGCCGCAGGAGATAGGAACGTTCACTTCGCCCGGCCCGTTTTTATAAGGGCCGCCGGGCGTCGAACCGGTCGCATAAAGGAAAAAATCCTTCTGGGATACCTCCTCATAATCGCGGATCGGCCCGTCCAGCACAATGCCCGCAATTTTTTTCTGGCAGGAGACAAGGGAAAGCATGATCTCTCCCATCAGGGCGCGGTTTCGATCATTTTCATTGGAGACAACGATCACATCGCCCTCCTTGGCCATGTCCAGCGCTTTGTGCAGCAGGAGATTGTCCCCCGCTCGGGTCTTGACCGTCAGCGCCGAACCGACCATAACGCTTTTTGTCGGTCTGGACAGCAGCCGTATTTCTGCCGAAAGCGCGCAGGAGCGCCCCATTGTGTCAGCGACGTTTGCAGCGGGGATGTCATGGAACCCATCGATCACGCTCGGAGCGGCCAAATGCCGTTTTGTAAAAACTCTATTGCCTACAGACATATTTACCTCTCAATTATCTCACTGGCTCTTTTTCACTCTTGCAATGCCCTTTTTGATCACCGGCATTCCGACAAACAGCAGCGACGCCACAAACAGCGCAAGGCTGATCGGGCGGGTCAGGAAGATCATCCAGCTGCCATCCGAAAGCACCATGCTCTGCAGATAGTTCATTTCGATCGTGGGTCCGAGGATCACCGCAAGAATAAACGGGGAATGGGATATCCCGAGTTTTTTGAACACATAGCCGATCACGCCGAAGAGCAGCAGCACCTTAACGTTGAACATATTGTTGCTCACAGCAAATGCGCCGGTCACGCACAGCAGTGCGATCGCGCCGGCCAGAATGTCGCGCGGGATCTGGAGGATCGTCTTGGAGAGGAACTTGCACATCATCACGCCGAACGGGAACATGATGCAGTTGGCAACAAAAAAGGCAACAATGATCAGATATGCGACCTCGGGATAATCGCTGAACAGCGACGGGCCCGGGCGCAGTCCCTGGATCATCAGCGCACCGATAAACAGAGCCGCCGCAGGAGCGCCGGGGATACCAAGGGAAAGCAGCGGGACCATGGAGCTTGCAACAACAGCATTGTTGGCGGCCTCCGGCGCTGCAACGCCTTCCGGAACACCCGTGCCAAATTTAAGATCCTTATGGCTGCGGACAGCCTGAGCGTAGGCCGTATAAACAGCCATGACCATGCCTGCTCCCGGGAGAATGCCGATCACATTGCCGATCGTACCCGAGACCAGCCATGTCGGCAGCAGCCGCTTGCACATTTCCTTGCTCGGAAGGATGCGTCCGATCTTCGCAGAGATCTTTTCTTTCATCGCAGAGTCCGTCTTGACCAGATTCTCCGCCAGTTCGAAAAGCGAGCACACGCCAAAAAGGCCGATCATCAGAGGAATAAAGGGCACGCCCTCCAGCAGGTAAGCGCTGCCGAACCAGAAACGGGTATAGCCGACCTGCGGGCTGATGCCGACACACGCGACCATCAAACCGAGAAGCATGCTGATGATGCTTTTGAGATACTCGCCCTTATTCGCCAAACCGACGATCGTGCTCATGCCGAGCAGCGCCAGCGTGCAATACTCCGGCGGGCCGAACCGGAGCGCCTGCTCCGCCAGAAACGGCGCCAAGAACATGAGGATCAGCGAGCTCATCAGGCCGCCGAAGAGCGAGCTGGTCGTCGATATGCCAAGCGCCTCGCCCGCTCTTCCCTGCTTTGTCATGGCGTAGCCATCCAGCGTCGTGCAGACGGAGGACGCCGTGCCGGGAATATTCAGGAGGATCGCCGGGAGCGAACCGCCATAGCACGCGGATACATACACGCCCGTCAAAAGGCACATGGCGATCTGCGGGGACATGCCAAACGTTACAGGGATCAGAATGGCCATGGTGATGCTGTCGTTCAGGCCCGGCAGGGCACCGACGATCAGGCCGACGATCACGCCGCCGGCCAGCACCAGCAGATTAACAGGCTGAAACACCTGAGAGAATCCAAGGATAATATTTTCCACAACTCACCCTCCTTTTTAAAAGCCCAGAATCCCTGCGGGCAGCGGGACCTGAAGCAGGAAGCGAAACACAACATAGACCATTCCGGTAACACAGACGTCGGACAGAATAATGGTCGGCGCCTTTCTTGCGCCAAGGAACACCGCCGTCCCGGCAAATGCCAGAAAGCTTGAGAGAATAAACCCGAGAACAGGCATCAGCAAGGCGTACAGGATCAGAATACCGGCAAGGATGGCCACGTGCAGATACTGCCTTGCCGAAACACTGCCGCCCGCATTTTTCCCATGCAGGGCAAAAATGGCCAGAAAGGCTGCGCAGATCATCATGGCGATCGCAATCAGCGTGGGAAACTTTGCAGCCGTTTCATTAAATTCCCTTGCGCTGAGCAGAACGTACAGGCTCAGCCCAAACAAAACAACAGACAAGCCAAGGTCTGTTTTCCAATTAACCACGAAAAAACTCCTTTCTTATCGGGGACGGGCATCAGGATCAATGCCCGCCCCCCGCGCGTCTCAGCCCTCAAGGAGCGGGATCATTTCCTTGAAGTTTTCAAACTCTTTCTCCATGTAATCCTTGAAGTAGGCGCGGTCGCCGTAGGAGATGGGATAGCCGGCAGCCTCCATCTTTTCCTGCAGCGCACTGTCCTGCAGGACCTCGGCAAACTTGGTATCCAGCGCGTCGATCACTTCCTGCGGGGTGCCTTTGGGAACGGCAAAGCCGCGCCACGGGCCAAAAACGAGATCGTAGCCGTACTCTTTGAAGGTGGGGATATCTTCGACCTTGCGCTCATTGCCCATCATGGCAAGGATGCGCAGCGAGCCGTCATCGATCTGGCCCTTGACCTCGCCGTATGCCATGGTGGCGCATTCGGCATGGCCGCCAAGGAGCTGCGCGATCTGGGTGGGCGCGCCGTCATTGTGAACATATTTGACCTTGATACCCATATCACGCTCCATCAGAAGGCCCGCAATATGGTAGGTGGTCGAGTGGCCGCTGGTGCAGAGAACGACCTCGTTCTCCTGCGCGTACTTTACAAAATCGTCAAGCGTTTCAAACGGGGAATCTGCGGGAACAACAAGCGCGATCGCGTCAAAGCTGTACATGGCGATCGGTTCCGCATCCTCAAAAGCAAAAGGCGTCTCATTCATCAGGATATTGGTAAGGAACGAGGTCGTCAGTGCAAGCATGGTATAGCCGTCAGCGCTGGAATTGAGCGCCTGTGTCTGGCCGATGATCGCGCCGCCGCCCGCAACATTCTCAACAATGAGCTTATGTCCATCCATATAATCGGGAACTGTTTCCGCGATCATGCGGCAGGTAGAATCGACCGCACCGCCGGGAGAGAAGGGCACGATGACCTTCATATCCTTTTCAGGAAACGCAACGTCTTCCTGCTGTGCGGAGGCGTCCGGATCGGGCGTCTGAGCGGGCTGCTTCTCACCGCAGGCGGCAAGAGAGAGCAGCATGACAACGAGCAATACAATAGCTAAGGACTTTTTCATACAAAGTCTCCTTTCTTTTTACCGATGCTTGACACCGGCTCTGTCTATACCATAAGCAAAAGTCGTGCCAACTCGATTTTCTTTGAAATAACTCTTTTTTTGCGCAAAAAAGGGCAGACAGCATTTCATTTTGAACATCATCGTTTCAAAACGAAATGCCGCCCGTCCCGTTTCAGTTTTCCTTCATCTTCCGCCACAGCGTGGTCGGGCTGATCCCCAATATTGCCGCGGCGCGCTCGCGGTTGCCATCCACGATCCGCAGCACCGTTTGGATCAGTTCATCCTCTGCGGCGGAAAGGAGATTGCCCTGATGGTGCTCCAGCCAGCTCCCGCCGCCGTCCAGCGGCGTGCCCGCCCCATGCTCAGCAAGGACAGCCTTCACGCTGCGTTCGGTCACGATGCCATCCTCACACAGGATGTCCAGCCGCTCCATAATGTTGATGAGCTGGCGGATATTGCCGGGCCAGTCATAACTGCATAAGCTCTCAAGCGCACGCGGCTCAATCTCTTTCACATGAAGGTTCCGATTCCACACCTCCTGCCAGATCAGATCCGGAATATCCTCCGGTCTCTCGCGCAGTGGCGGCAGCGAAAGCTCCAAAACGGCAATGCGGTAAAACAGATCGTTGCGGAACGTTTTGTTGCGCACGCATTCGCTTAGATTGCTGTTGCAGGCGGCGACGATCCGGATATCAACCGGTATCGTCCTATCATCGCCAACGCGCATGATCTCCCTTTCCTGCAAAACACGCAGCAACTTTGCCTGCATGTCCATGGGCAGCTCGCTGATCTCATCGAGAAATACCGTGCCGGTGTCAGCCAGCTCAAAAATGCCGAGCTTCCCTTCGCCTCTTGCTCCGGTGAACGCGCCCTTTACATAGCCAAACAGTTCGCTTTCCAGAATATCATGCGGCAGCGCCGCGCAGTTTACCGCAACGAACGGTTTTTTCTTCCTTGCGCTGTAGTTGTGGATGCTCTGCGCAAACACCTCCTTGCCAACGCCCGTCTCCCCCGTAATGAGAATCGTGCTGTTGGACTCGGCGTACCGCTTGGCAATGCGCTTGACCTCTTCCATCCGAGAGGAGTTCCCGATAATATCTTCAAAGGATTTTTTTGCCACATGTCCCCGTCCCACAAGCTCCTTTCGGATCTTGCGGTCCATCGTCTGGATATAGTCCTGCTCCTGTATGGTGACGACCGTACCGATGCGCTGACCGTCTACAATGATGGGTGCCGTGTTAAGCGCCAGCATGCGTTCGCCGTGCTTCACAAGCTTTTCGCTCATGGCATCGATTGCCGGCAGGCTGCGCATCTTCTCTTTTTCATTTCCGCGGAACAGCTCGGGGAACAGCTCCTGAATCGTTTCCTGCGCATCGTAGTTCAGCAGCCGCTTGGCTACATGGTTGATGTGTATGATCTGCCCGTCGCTGCGGAAACCGACGATCCCCTCAAAGGTGCTGTTGATCACCGCGTCCAGGATCCTGTCCTGCTGGCTTCTCTCCCGGTCAACGCGAAGCTGCTCGAGCGCTTCGTTGATCGCGTCTCTCACGCTGTATTCCGAACCTCCGCCGGCAACAAAGCGGAAGCCGTAGGCGCCTTCAAACTTGCGCAGCCCCAATCCTCCGATGATCGCACCGACACCGCGCGAGCGCATCTCCCGGATCTTTTCCTCGTACTGGCTGTACTGCCCGATCTGCTCGATGTACATATCCGAGCACTCCATGACCTGCTTGTAGTCCTCCGCTGCAACGCACAGGCTGTCAAAGCCGATCACGCCGATCTTATCCGAATAGCTCCGCGCCTGCTGCACCGCCGGATGTATGTCATAAAAGCCATGGCGGATATTGACCACCGGAACCGAAAGATTCTGGCGCAGATATCCCGCTGTCCCGCCTCTCGAAATAATGACCTTTGTCCCCTCGCCGATCTTTTTCTTTGCGATTTTCAGCGCCTGCACCATCAGATCCTCATATACCGGCCACGAGGTATCCATTTTCTTCTGAACACTGTTGATCGTACGGGTAAGGGACGATGTAGTCGAGAAAAAAACAATTTCATCCATAAATTTGCTCCTGTGTTTTCCCTGCGCATTATTCGCGCTGCGATGCGCCGCAGATCGTTCTGCGCCCCCCTTCTATCGAGGGGCCGCTCCGCCCGCGTTCTTCCGCCGCCCAAAAAGGCGCCGCTCAGAGGCCCCTGTGCCTGCGGGCACTTGCCACCGGTATCCCCATTTCGCTGCGGTACTTGGCAACCGTCCGCCGCGAAAGCGTGACCCCTGCCACCGCCAGCGCCTGCGCGATCGCCTCATCGGACAGAGGCGACGCCGGATCCTCCGCCGCAATGCAGCGGCGGATCTGCTTCTTGGTCATCTCCACCGAGACCTCACCGCCGGCCGCCTGCAAGGTCGCCGTTAGGAGATCCCGCGCTGGAAAAACCCTTGTGCCGAATTGAAGATACTTCCCCTTCAGCGCGCGGCTTACCGTTGAGATATTCAGCGCCAGCTGATCCGCCAGCTGCTGCATGGTCAGCGGGCGCAGATCTCCCCCGTTCAGAAAATGCTCCCGCTGAACCTGTACCGCGGCACAGAGCACACGCAGTATCGTGCTCATTCTATTATCCAGACTCGTCATCAGCGCCTTCGCCTCCGCCTGCTTTTTAAGAAGATAATCTCTCACCTCGCGGTCATTTTCTTCTGCAAGCATCGCGCAATAGTCCGGAGCGAGGCGGACGCGTGGGACGGCCTGATCATTCGTCTCCACGAAGATCTCCCCGCTCTCGCAGCGGACCCGCGCCTCCGGGCGGATGTAGCTTGTCATCCCCTCCGCAGCAAATCCCCGCGAAGGGATGGGATTCAGCGCGCGGATCGTCCGGACTGCCTGCCGCACCTCTTCTTCCGATGCATGCAGCAGATCACGCAGCGCCCTCATATCCCGTCTGGCCACCAGCGGAAGGCCGAAGCGGATCAGATGGATATTGATCTCCGTAAAATGTCGTCCCTCCGCCAGCTGAAGCAGCAGGCATTCGGTCAGGCTCCTTGCACCGACGCCAAGCGGGTCGAGCGTCTGCACGATAAACAGCGCCTGCTCCATATCAAAAACGCTTTGCCCGATATCTTTTGCCAGTTCCTCCAGCGGGCAGTCCAGATAACCGCTGGAGTTCAGGCTGTCCACCAGAAAAAGGCAGCGGGCCAGCGTCATGCCGTCCAGCTCCTTCATCTGCCCCAGCTGTTCTTTCAGATGTCCGGCAAACGATTTCGGCTGCAAGAAAAAATTCGTAAAATCCGACGCATCCTTTTCCTCCCACGAAGAAAAAGCCGTCCCGCACAAGGAAGCGATCTCCCGCCCTCTCTGCATCTCCAGTGTCGTGATATCCGGCAGCGGCAGCTCCTCCACCTCAAGCATTGGATTGGACAGCGCAGCCTCCTGCAAAAAGTCCTGCAGATCGTCCGCCGGAAGCTGCAAAAGCTCCAGCGATTGCAGCATCGTTTGCGTCAATATCAGTTTTTGCGATTGTTCCAGCCGTTGCTGCAGCGCCATGTTCCGCGCCCCTTTCTGTTTATTACAGAGGCATTGTAGCATACGCCGCGGAAAAATCCAAAACATTTTCACACGGCCTCATCCGCAAAAAAATGCCGGCTGGGATTCCCGCCGGCGTTTGAGACATCGTTCATTTCACATTTTCGCTTTTCTCCGACGAGATCAGGCAAACCGCCGCAACGACCATCAGGATCCCCAAAAGCGCCGAGAACTTCAGCTTTTCATGGAAAAACAGGCAGCCGATCAGCAGTGCGACCCCCGGCTCGCTGGATGTCAGCATAGAGGCTCTGCCTGCCGAAACACTTTCAAGTCCCTTGATAAACAGGCTGCACGGTACCACCGTGCATACCACGCTCAAGGCGATGAGGATCAACGGATAGCGCGCCGAAGCAAAGAACGCCTCCGGCAGCGCCTGCTGCAGCGCCACCGGCGTCAGCACGATGCCGCTGGCCAGCGTGGACCATGCCGTAACCGTCATTGAGCCGTATTGCCGCTCCACGGCAAGCTTCCCGAAAATCGCCTGCGTCGCGTAGAAAAAGCCGCCCAGCAGTCCAAGCAGGATCCCGGACAGCGAGGCACCGCTCATGCCGCCTCCCACGCCCGACACCAGCGCCACGCCGCCGATGCTCAGGCAGAGCGCCGCAAGGCAGCGCCGGCTGATCTGTTCGCCAAACAGAACGCGTGACAGCAGCAGCGAAAAGATCGGCGCCGTATAGATCAGCACCGCTGACACCGCAACGCCGACCAGCGACATGGCCTCCCAGTAGCAGATGGAAAATGCCGTCATCGCAATAACGCCGTTGCCGGCAAATATCCACCAGTCCTTCAGCCGGACGCGCAGGCGCGTGCGGTCCTGCACAGCGCACAGCGCAAACAGCAGCAGCGCCGCGACCCAGCTACGCAGCCAGACGATCTGGAGGCGGCTTACGCCGCTGCGCGCCAGCAGCTCCAGAAAGATGCTGACGCCGCCCCACATCGCCGACGCGGCAACGATCAAAAATACTCCCTTTTTCATTGTCTCCTCACCTATGCTCACAACACGCTTTCCCGCCGCAGCAGTTCTCTTGCGCGGCGCAGCATTTCGATCTCCTCCTTGGCGCGTTCTTTCTGGCTGAAGACCTCAGCCTGCCGAAAATGCTCCAGCGCCAGCTTTTTGCTTCCCTGCAGTGCATAGATCATGGCCAGCCCGCTCTCGGCAACCGAACGCAGCCAGTACGTTTCAAAGCGCTCATACAGTTCAATGCTCTGCAGGAAATACTGCTCTGCACCCTCGTAGTCGCTCTTGAGGAACAGGATATACCCGCAGTCCGCATAAAAAACGTCAAGGCTCTTCTGCACCTCTTTCTCCGTGCAGATGCTGATTGCCCGATGGACATACTCAAGCGCTTCGTCGTAATTTCCCTGCTTGCGGCTGTTGATGGCCAGATAGTCATACGCCGCAGCGAGGTTAAAGAAGTTCGTGCCAAACAGCTTCGGCTGCTCGAAGATCTCAACCGACTGCTTCAGATAGCGTTCCGCGTCTTCATATCGCTCCTGCATAAACATCAGATAGCCCTGCAAGCGCAAAATGATGCCGTGCTCTTTCTCATAGCCCTGAAACTCCTTGATGCTGCAAGCCAGATCGATGTACTTCTCCATCAGTACAAAGTCCTCCGCGCGGACGGTATAACACAGCACCTCGACATAGCCCTTCATCAGGATGTCGTCCCGCCCGAGCTTTTTTGCCAGCTCCAGCATATGGTAGATCAGCACAACGCCCTTTTCCCGCTCGCCATAGCGGATCCTTGCGCGTCCCTCCAGAAAATCGAGCTTGATGCGCATCTCGCAGAACAGATCCGGCGGGATGCGGTCCTCCGCCTCCACAAGATATTCGTTGTACTTCTGAAAGGCCTGATAGATCTCTTTTCTGCTCATGGAGATGCTCTCTCCGTGCAGCAGCTCCTCGTCCACGATCGTGGGGAAAAACTCATCGTAATAATCCAGCACATATTCAAGATGCCGGATGCTGTAATAGATCTTTTTCTGCAGCTGGAAGGTCCTGCTGTAATGCTCTTTCACCTGCGTAAGGTAATAAAGATCCTGCGGATTCTCATTGTACTTTTTTTCAAAGTATTCCGCAGCAAGGCGGTGAAGCGCCTGCATTTTGAAGTCTGGCATCCGGCTTTGCAGCTGCTTTCCGATCAACCCGAAGCGCAGATGCAGCAGCAGGTGCTGCCGTTCCTTTTTTTCGCACAGCCAGCCGCGCCGGAACAGTCGGTTCATACTGCGGATCACACCGGTCGGATTCTCCTGCAGGATCGCGGCCACATCCTCCACCTCCGCTCTGTCCAGCACAGTCAGCAGCTCAACGAGCTGCTGCTCCGCGGGATCCAGGCTGGAGATCAGCTTGTCCACGATCTGCGTTCCCTTTTGCGAGAGCAGCTCAGGGTCTTTTCGCTCCCGCTCCACATTGTGGGCATACTCCCGCAGCAGCAGAAGGTTCCCTCCCGTGCAGTCAATCCCTCTGCGGATGATCTCATCCTTCCGGTATTGAGGCTGGATCCTGTCGTAGAGATATTTTTCGCTCTCTTCATCGCTGAGCAGCGGAAAGTCGATCTGCCGCGTGGCAGGAAACGAGCAGACCCGCTCCACCAGCGAAAGATGCGTTTCAAAAATCGGGCAGTATTCTCCAATGAGCCATACCGCCTCCGGCGTTCTGCTGAAAAAGCACGAGGCAAGGATATCCGCGCTGACCTTATCGATCGCCTCAATGTTGCGCAGCACAACCACGCAGCGCTTTCCGCTCCGCTTCATCTGCTCGAGCAGGCCCTCAAGCGTTTTCACATAGTACAGTGCCATCGCGCTCTGTCCCACAGCCTTGCCCGGCGTTCCTCCAACAAGCTCCTGCAGCTTTTCCGTCAGGCGCTCCGCGCCATAGTACAGCAGTCCCTTATCGGAAAACTGGAACTCAAGGTCGATCGTCTCCTTGCATGGTATCGACTCAATGAACTGCTGTATGGTCTCGCTCTTTCCCATGCCGATGCTCCCCGTAAGGATGCAATGGTGGCAATTTCCCCCCTGTATGAATTCGTGGAACTCATGGTCGAGCGTGTGGATCACACCTGGGTGGTAGGTTTCCTCCCCCTGCGCAGCGGGCAGGATCTGTGCAGTCTTTTTCAGTTTGCCGATCCCCTCAAAAAGCGCCTGCGTCTCCGCTTCAAGCGAAACGCCAAGCTCCCCCTCCACGCGAAGCTCCAGATTCCGATAAAACGCCGACGCCGCGTTCCATTCCTCGCGCGCAATATAGACGCGCATCAGCGCGCGTCCCGCCTCCTCGTTGTACGGGTCCACAGCAAGGACCCTCTGCGCACAGTCTTCGATCTGCTGCGTTGCATGCTTTGATACACCGCGGCGCAGATCGTTGATGAATTTCCGGATCGTCAGCTTTTCATAGGCGCTGCGGATCCCGCTGACCCACGCGTCAAACTCCGGACAATTGCGGATATAAAAATGCTCCAGAAAGATATAGCTCTTGAGCGAGACTATCTGCGCATCGTTATCTTCCATAATGAAAATATCGATATCCTTATGGACAACGGCTTTCGGGGACACTCTGACCACAGAGTGTCCCTTCGTTTCCAGAATATCCGCGCCCACCACGGTCTTGAGCTTATAGAGACTGTTCCGCAGGCTGCGCCGTGCGCTCTCCTCCGAATAATCGCACCACAGAAACTCCGCCAGCTCATCGCGCGTAGCGCTGCCGTTGTAGAGCACATACAGCAAAAGCGCCCAGAATTTCTTCTGCTCCAGCTTGACGGGAACTCCGTCCACCCGTATTTCAGGCTTTCCGAGAAAGCGAACATCTATCTTCATGAAAGCAGCCTCCTTGGCAAATCGCGGCCATATTTCCTGTCTCCGGCATATTTCCCATGTTACCAGAACCATCCGCTTTTTGCAATGTTCAGGTCTGTCAAATCCCTTCTGCACTCAGAAGACATTTTCCTCCCGCCAGCGCCGGATCATCTCCTCCGAAAAGCCGAACGTCCCACGCAGCACCGCCTCTGTATCTTCGCCGAGCTGCGGCGCAGGATGCGCCGGATCCGGCGGCGTGGCAGACATTTTAATGGGATTCCCCGTGATCTTAACACGCCCCATTCCCGGCTGATCGATCTCCACAAGCATATCCCGCTGCAAAAGTCCCGGATTCTCGCAGGCCTCTTCGATCGAGCACAGCGGCCCGCAAGGGATCCCTTCCGCACGCAGCATACTCACGCACTCCTCTGTCGTGCTGTCCGCAAGCGTTTCTTCAATGATGCGCTTGAGCTCGACATCATTGGCAGAGCGGTGGCAGTCTTCATCGAACCGCGGGTCCCGTATCAGCTCCGGCCGTCCAATCAGCCGGCATAGCGCCTCAAAGTGCTGGTTGCTCGCAATGGCGATCACCACCGTGCCGCCCTTGCAGCGGTAAACGTCGAACGGCGCGCTGAGCGGATGCCTCGTTCCGACTCTGCCCGGATGCACCCCGCCAATGGTATAGCGCACAACGTTCGTTTCCAGAAAGGCAAAGGTGCTGTCCAGCATAGAAATGTCGATCAGCTGCCCCTGCCCCGTCTTTTCCCGCTTGTACAGCGCCATGAGGATACCGGAAAGCGCATACATGCTCGCGCTCAGGTCGCCGACAGAGCAGCCTGCACGCGCAGGCTGCCCGTCAGGATAGCCGGTAATGCTCATCAGCCCCGCCATTCCCTGCGCCACCACATCGTAGGAGCGCAGCTCACGCAGCGGCCCCGTCTGTCCGAAGCCCGAGATCGCACAGTAGATCAGGCGCGGGTTGATGGCGTGCAGCTGCTCATACGAGCAGCCAAGCGACTCCATCACTCCCGGCTTGAAATTCTCCACCAGCACATCGCATTGCTTGGCCATCTCATAGACGACCTCACGTCCCTTTTTCAGATCCAGCGTCACGCTCTTCTTTCCGCGATTGATCAAAGTGTAGTAACTGCTCTGTCCGTTCCGGAACGGGCCGAATGCACGGCTCCCCTCGCCGACGGCCGGACGCTCGATCTTGATGACCTCCGCGCCGAAGTCCGCCAGATTCATCGTACAGAACGGCCCGGAAAGGAACTGCGACAAATCCAGAACGCGCACGCCCTCCAATGCCTTATCCATGCTCCGCCTCCCTTGGCAGAAATATATCCGCTGCCCGCTCAGGCTCCCTCGCCCAGCTTTTCCAGCAAAGACTCGATCACCTCTTTGTAGTCGCCGACAAGGCCGTAGTCCGCCACTTCAAAGATCGGTGCGTCCGGATTGGTATTGAACGCTACGATCAGCTTGCTCTCTTTCATTCCGGCAAGATGCTGAATCGCGCCGGAGATGCCGCAGGCAATGTACACATCCGGCTTGACCGTCGTGCCGGTCTGTCCCACCTGATGGGTCGGATCGATCCAGCCAGCATCTACCGCCGCGCGGGAGGAGCCGACCGCACCGCCGAGACGGGCGGCAAGCCGGCGCAGGAGCGCAAAGCCCTCCGGCCCGCCAAGCCCCAGTCCGCCGGAGACGATCACACGCGCCTCCGTCAGCGGGATCTCCGTCAGCTTTTTTACAACAGTTTCGACCACCTCTGTGCGGATATCCTCCGCCGTCAGTGCAGGAGCGACCCTGATCAGCTCCGCCTTGTGCGCTTTGTCGCACGCCGCCTTGTCCATCACGCCCGGCCGAACCGTCGCCATCTGCGGACGGTGCTCCGGGCAGCGGATCGTGGCCATCAGGTTTCCGCCGAAAGCCGGCCGGGTCTGCATCAGATCCTTCGTCTCCTCATCCAGCGCAAGGCTCGTGCAATCCGCTGTCAGGCCCGTATTGATGCGGGCGGCAAGGCGGGGCGCCAGATCTCTCCCCACATGCGTTGCGCCGAAAAGCAGGATCTCCGGCCGCTCGTTTCGAATCAGCTCTGTCAGCGCCGTCGTAAAGCCGTCCGTCGTATACTTTGCCAGCAGCGGGCTCTCCACAGAGTAAACCACATCCGCGCCGTATTCCCCCAGCTGCTCTGCAAGGGAAGCATCCGCACCGTCGCTCAACACGACCGCGCAGAGCTTTTCTCCGAGCCCCTGTGCAAGCTTTTTGCCTTCACCCAGCAGCTCGAGCACGACCGGCGCGATGTGACCTTCCCGAAGCTCCACAAACACCCATACGTTTTTGCTGTTCCGTTCCGTCATTTCTATTCGCCCCTTTCTTAAATCGCGTGCTTCTCGTGCAGTGCAGCCAACAGCTTTTCCGTCATTTCGCCGGTGTCGCCCTGCCAGATCAGCCCCGCACGGGAACTGACCGGCGAGAACGACCGCACGACCTTCGTCGGCGATGCCTTCAGTCCGGTATCCGCAGGCGTGATGTCAAGATCCTCAATGGAACGGACCTCAATTTCCTTTTCGTACGCCTCGCAAATGCCAAGAATGGAGAGATAGCGCGGCGTATTCAGCTCCTTGACCGCCGACAGCAGCACCGGGGTATTCACGCGGATCACCTCATAGCCGCTCTCCAGCTGGCGCTCCACCGTCAGCTTTTCGCCGTTGATCGTCAGCCTGCGAACATAGGTGACCTGCGGGATCCCCAGCCGCTCGGCGATCTCGGGGCCGACCTGCGCCGTGTCGCCGTCAATCGCCTGCCGTCCGACAAACACGATATCCGCGCCGCCCAGCGAACGGACCGCTGAGGCCAGCGCATTGGACGTTGCCCATGTGTCCGCGCCGGCAAACGCGCGGTCAGAAAGCAGCACCGCCTCATCCGCTCCCATCGCAAGGCACTCGCGCAGCATGGCGGTCGCCTGCTTGGGGCCCATCGTCAGTGCAATGACCTTTGTCTCAGGGTCCGCATCCTTGATGCGCAGCGCTTCTTCCAGCGCATTGGCGTCCTCCGGGTTGAGGATACTCGGCACACCGGCACGGATCATGGTATGGGTCACCGGATCGATACGGACTTCCGTGGTATCCGGCACCTGTTTAACGCAAACGATAATCTTCATCTTTCTCCCCCTTACTTCAGAAGCTGCTTGGCGATAACGATCTGCTGGATCTGGGAGGTCCCCTCATAGATCGTGGTCACGCGGGCATTGCGGAAAATACGCTCGATGGGATAGTCCTTCATATAGCCGTAGCCGCCGTGCAGCTGCAACGCCTTGGCCGCAACGTCGTTACACATCTCGGAGGCAAAGAACTTTGCCATCGCCGCCTCCTTGGTGATGTCCATGCCGAGATCCTTTTTCTGTGCCGTGTCGTAGATCAGTGCGCGCGCGCAGTTGATCTTCGTCTCCATCTCGGCCAGCATGAACTGAATGCCCTGGAATTTCCCGATTGCGCGGCCGAACTGCTGGCGTTCCTTTACGTACTTGACCGCCTCGTCCATCGCGCTCTGGGCAATGCCGAGGCACTGTGCGGCGACCACAAGGCGGCCGGAGTCAAGCGTCTTCATCGCCATGATGAATCCCTCGCCCTCCTTGCCGAGGATCTGGTCTTTGTGCACCCGGCAGTTGTTCAGGATCACATCGCTGGTGGGCGAGCCGCACACGCCCATCTTTCTCTCCTTTTTCCCCGTTGAGAAGCCCGGCGTATCCCGCTCAACGATAAACGCGGTGATGCCGTGGCTGCCCTTGGTTTTATCCGTCACCGCAAACACAACCACAAAGTCGGCGACCGGCGCCGCCGTGATAAAGGTCTTTCTGCCGTTGAGGATATAGTAGTCGCCATCCTTGACCGCCGTGGTCTTCATCGCGCCGGCATCGGAACCGGCGCCAGGCTCCGTCAGGGCAAAAGTGCCTTCCCTTTCGCCCCGCATCTCAGGCAGCAGATATTTTTTCTTCTGCGCATCCGTACCGTAGCGCGCCAGTGGAATGCCCAGCAGGGTATTCGGCGTGGTCACGTGCAGCGTGGTGGAGACGCACACACGGGCAAGCTCCTCCATTACGATCGCCATCACGACATAGCCGGCGTCTACGCCGCCGTATTCCCGCGGGATTGTAATGCCAAAGTAATTGTTTTTTGCAAGCTTTTGGTAAAGCTCCTGCGGAAACTCGCCCGTCTCATCTATCTGTGCAGCAAGCGGGGCGACCTCCTTGAGCGCAAAATCACGGACGGATTTGCGGACAAGCTCCTGCATTTCCGTATGGATCATAGATCATTCCTCCTTATTTCGATCTGTTCCTCAGCCCAGCAGCTCGGCAAAGGCCTGAATGCGGGAGCATGCCTGCTCGCAGCTGCTGCGGTCATTCAGTTCAAGCGCTATCTGCGCAATGCCATGTTCTTCAAATTTCTCGCGCAGGATCGGGTAATCGTACTCCTCCGGATCGCAGAATGCCGGCATCGCCACGATCACCCCGTCCGCCCTGCCGGAGCGGACCAGCTCAGCCATTCTGCCGGCGCGTTCCTTCTTTTCGTCCAGCGCAAGGGAAGAAAAGCGAACGGCGCTCCACCACGCTGCCAGCCGGCTGATCGCGTCGCCGCCCTCCGGCACCGGCGTATCGGTCTGTCCGGACTCCTGTGCCAGCGTGTCCGCCGTCACGGTAAGTCCGTTTTCCTCCAGACAATCCAGCAGCCGTTCAAAGTCAAGCGCGATCCCCGTCAGTGCTACGGCGCGGCGCGGCTTCACCTCCGGCAGTTTTTTCAGCTCTGCCGTCAGCTCGCGCACCAGCGCGGCATAATCCTTTTTGTCGCGGAAAAATCCGTTCATGAACACGCTGTGCCGCGCAGACGGCGTGATCACATCCGCATGCCGCGGTGCTTCCTCGGCAAATTCCCGCATCGCGGCGCGATAGTCATTGTATCCGTCGATCGCCGCCGCCAGCGCCTCCTCGCTGATCGCATGGCCGCATACCTGCTCCATGCGCGCCTTGACTTCCCGCAGCTCGCTGGCAAGGAATCGTTTCCCCGCCTCGATCTGTCGGTTCTGCGGGTAAACAATCGGGATCATCGGGATCTGCGGCACCGCGATGCGCCAGTTCTGCCCGGCAGACTTGAGCGCATCGCAAAGGATCGGCACGATGACTGCGGACAGCGTGCCGTCATATGCACCGCGCAGCGCCAGCTCCAGGCTCTGCTGAATGGGCGCGCAGAAAAAAGCTGGGAAATAGCGCTTCACCTCGCGCAGCTCCACCGCGGCGCCCCAGAGTCCGACCGGCAGCATTCCGGCGGCGTATACGATCTCTTCTGGGCAGAATTCCAGCATGCAGCCGACCGCTTTTTTCCCTGTCCGCTCCATCTCATTTCTGATCGTCTGTCTGGGGGTCTTCACGCCTTCCGCGCACAGCGCCAGGATCTCCTCCACACGTCTCATGTCAGCGCCCCCTTCTTTTCATTTTCCATGACCTCGCACAAGCCCTGTACGCGGGATTCGTACTGTGCCTCGGCATAGCAGCGCGGGTCGGACTGATCGCCGTCGTACATCGCCGTCGGGATCTTCAACTCGCTGCGCAGGCGGCGCTCCATTTCGTAAAGGATACCGTCCCACGCCTTGCAGCTGCGGTTCATGTGGATCAGCGCTCCGTCCACCTTTGCACGCCGCGCAAGGTTCACGCGCCGGTCGCAGGAGCGGTCCACGTTCGTGTTGTCCAGCACCACGCTGTAGGACCGCAGCATTTCATCCAGATCGGCGTAGGTCCTGCCCCATGTCTCGGTATACACGGTGCCGCAGAGATTGCATCCGCTGTTTTTCAGCGTCTTGTAGTTGTGCGACAAATGCGGCCAGCAGGCGATGCCCTCCATCATAATGCGGTACTTCGGCTCGCCCTTGAAGGTCGTCTCTCCGGCCTGATAGCGCTCCTCCAGCTCGTCTGCCAGCAGACGAATCGCCTCCACCGTTTCCCTGCGTCCTCTGGCGCAGACCATCAGCGCCATATAGTTGAACATCTCAAAGCCGTTCATCGGGCTTGGATCTGCTTCAAAATACTTTGAGGCGCGCTGCCACTGTCTGCCGCACTCATTTGAGATCTCCATGACCTCCTCGAACCGTTTTTCGTCCCATGCCGCGCCCGTCGCCTGCTCCAGCTGTGCGATCAAATAGGGGATCTGCTCGCGCATGTATTCCATGCGCGCTGGCGTGACCTCGTACTCGTTATTGAACGGGATATCGAAAACGATCAGCGGAACATTGCAGACCTTTGCAACGTTTTCAAACCATTTCACCAGCTGGTTGCAGATATTGTTGCTGCAAACCACATAGTCCGGCAGCGGCATCTTCTGGCTCTCGCAGTCGCCTCTGCTCACAAAGCCAAGGTTCACGCGCGCATAGCCGCACAGGTCGTTGCTGTAGCCCAGCTTTTCAGCCTCAGCGATCATATCCATCGACTCATGCTTGGCTGACAGTGAGGTCGAATGGTTCTCCGGGTAGCAGACCGTCAGTCCCATTGCCTCCAGGAATTCCTGCGGGAAGTTTGAAGAGACCCATCCGACTTTTTTGCCGGCGTGCTTGGCCTCCCAGGCCTCCTCATAGTGCTTGTCCAGCAGCTTATTGAGCATATCCTTTGCTCTGATCTTTTCTTCCGGCATTTCACCGCTCCTTTCCCGCGCCGCGTCCGTCAGCGGATGGATCCGCTCTCCCTGAGCGCTGCGATCTCCTGCTCCCGATATCCCGCCGCTTTCAGGATCTCCTCGGTATGCTCGCCGATCTTCGGTCCCTTTTCATACGGCGGGATGCCCATGGCTCTGAAGTTCACCGGCGAGCGCACGAGAATGCGGCTCGTGCCCAGCTTTTCGTTTTCCGGATAGCCCTCCACGCGGGCAAGATCGTGGTCGCCCCATGCCTGCGGGTCCTCAAGGATCTCCTCCCAGAGCATTTCTTTTTCAAAGGGCAGATCCGCCTCTTCAAAAATCGCGACCCACTCGTCCGCCGTCTTCTGGCGGAAGGCCTTGTCCAGCTCCTCCATAAAGGGTCTTGCATTGTCCTTTACCTTTGCAAAGGTATTAAAGCGCTCGTCCTCAGCAAGATCGTCGCGTCCGACAAGGCGGCAGATGTGCTGATACTCCTTGTCGTAGGCATTTACGCCGCCCTGGATCCAGCGCCCGTCCTTCGTGGGATACGCCGCCTGAAACGGATTTGAGGTGTCCAGGCGGGAACGGGGGTACGGATTGCCGTACTGGCTCGAGGCGATCAGATGCTCCATGCAGTAGAGCGCCGTCTGGTACAGGCTCACGCTGACCTTGTCGCCCTTTCCGGTTCTGCCGGCTTTGAGCAGCGCTGCACATATGCCCGCCGTCAGCGCAAGGCCGACCTGCTGGTCGCCGAAGCCCGCCACCGTCATCACCGGAGAGGTGCCCTTTTCATACAGCGTGCCGCTGATGCCGCCGCGCGCATAATAAGCGGTAAAATCATAGCCCGGACGATCCTTGTGCGGTCCCTCCTCGCCGTAGCCGGAGACCTGACCGTATACAAGCCTCGGATAGCGCTCCGCCAGCTGCTCATAGGAAAGTCCCATGCGCATGAGCGCATCCTCGCGGTTGTTGGTCACAAAAACGTCCGCCGTCTCCAGCAGGCGGTGCATCACCGCCATGCCCTCGGGGTCCTTGAGATTGATCACGATGCTGTGCTTGTTGGAGTTCTGCTGGTCAAATGCGACATTTTCCTCCGGCAGCGTCGGCATATTCACCAGCGCGCCCATGTTGCGCATAGGGTCGCCCTTGGGGGCCTCCACCTTGATAACGTTGGCTCCCCAGTCCGCCATGACGCGGGCGCAGGAAGGCGCAGCAACGAACGTCGCCAGCTCTATAACGGTAACACCCTTAAGGGGCCTGATATCCTGATTCATTCGATAAACCTCCTGCTTTTCGTTGTTCTGTTCCGGTCCGCCGCGTGCTTATTTCACCACGCGGTCGATGATAGTGTCGTCGCAGAGATAGGGCAGGGTGATGCTGTCGCGCGGATCGTCATGGAGCAGCACCGTTTCCACGGAATGCTCGTTTCTCGCCCACGCGCGGCGCGCCACGCCGCACATCACGTCAAAGTTGATCGCGCGTTTGATGATGCGGTCGGTCGTCTCGCTGCCATCAAGCAGCAGCCCGTAACCGCAGCTTTGGGAATTGCCGATGCCCACGCCGCCGCCGTTGTGCATCGCCATCAGGGTCATGCCCATGCCGGCGTCTCCGCCGAAAACGAGCGCGGACATATCCGCCGTGATATTGCTCCCGTCCTTGACGTTTGAGGTCTCGCGGGACGGGGCGTCGGCTCCGCCGGTGTCCATGTGGTCGCGGCCCATCATCACGGGCCCGATCTCGCCGTTGCGCACCATTTCGTTGAATTTCAGCGCGATACGGCCGCGCGTATCGGCATCCTGATAGAGAATGCGTGCCTGCGTGCCGATCACAAGCTTGTTTTTCTCCGCGTCGCGGATCCAGACGTAGTTGTCGTAATCCTGATAGCGGCGGTCCTTGTCGATGCAGCCTATCGCGGCAATATCCGTCTTGTGCAGATCCTCCGGCTTGCCGGACAGGCAGACCCAGCGGAACGGGCCATAGCCGTAGTCAAAGAGGTTTGGCCCCAGAAACGCCTCGACAAAGGACTTATAAATGAAACCGTCGAGCGGATTCTCGCCGTTAACGCAGACCTCCTTGATGCCGATCTCGTACATGGTGGAGGTCAGGCTGTTGCCATAGTCAAAGAAATAGGTACCTCTGCTGCGCAGGATCTCGATCAGTTCGTGGTGCTTACGCAGCGTCTTTTTCACCAGCTCCACAAACTGCGGCTTGTCCTCAGCCAGCATCTTCGAGCGCTCGGCAAAGCTCAGTCCCTGAGGGCAGTAGCCGCCGTCAAAGGCAACGTGGCAGGAGGTCTGATCCGTCAGGATGTCGATCTTCTCGTCGTGGTCAACGGCATACTGCAGCAGATCCACGATGTTGCCGTGATAGGCAATGGACATCGGCTCGCCCTTGGCGATGTAACTCCGCGCCAGCCGGAATGCCTCCTCCGGCGTTTCCGCACGCAGCGTGACCCAGCCAAGGCGCTGGCGCAGCGTGATCTTCGACTCGTCCACCTCAGCAATAATGCCGACGCCGTTGCACATTTCGATGGACTTGCCCTGCGCGCCGCTCATACCGCCAAGACCGGCCGTAACAAACAGCGCACCCTTCATCATGTCCTCGCTGTTCGTGTGATGCAGCACCGAGCGTGCGACTGAAAGCAGCGTGGAGAACGTGCCGTGGACGATGCCCTGGCTGCCGATGTAGAACCATCCGCCCGCCGTGAACTGCCCATAGTTGGAAACGCCCATTGCCGCGGCGCGGTTCCAGTTGTCGTTGTCGTTATACTTGCCCACGAGCAGGCCGTTGGTCAGGATAACGCGGGGAGATTCCTTGCTGGAATGGAACAGGCCCACGGGATGACCCGAGCTGACGATCAGCGTCTGATCCTCCTCCATCTCCTCCAGATAGCGCTTGATGAGCAGGTACTGCATCCAGTTCTGGCAAACCTGTCCGGTCTCGCCGTAGGTGACCAACTCATAGGGGTAAAGCGCTACGTCAAAGTCGAGGTTGTTATCGATCATGACCTGCAGCGCCTTGCCGGCCATGCACCTGCCCTTGTATTCGTCAATGGGTCTGCCCCAGATCTTGCCGTGCGGGCGGAAGCGGTAGCCGTAGATCTTGCCGCGCTCCATCAGCTCCTGGTAGAACTCGGGTGCAAGCTGCTCGTGGTATTCCTCCGGAATGTAGCGCAGCGCATTCTTCAGCGCGAGCTTCACGTCGCTCTCGCTCAGATTGGATTCGCGTTTGGGTGCCCGGCGAACGGAGGGGGCAAACGTTTCCCGTTCTGGCAGCGGCCCTTCAAGCTTGATTTTCATGTATTCTCTGATCTTGCTGTTGTCCATGATTCTGTCCTCCTCTGGACGATAACTTTTGGTTTTATCGATGACGATTTTGTGATTCGGTATTTTCGTATTGACGTTTTTGTGACGATTCCCCCCATTTAGTGGTTTTCCCATCCCATCGTGACCGACGGGACGGGAAAACACAGATATGGGAATATAGTGAAGGGCTTATGATAATTGCGTGCTCAGAAGCCGAAAACGATCTTGCAGCACAGCGCGCACAGCGGGATCAGGAACAGCGTTCTTTCCAGGAAGATGATGAGCAGGTCCTTGAAATCAACAGGAATGTCTGCCTCGAGCATCGCGTTGGCGCTTTCCGTAAAGAAGATGATCTGAGAAGTGGACAGCAGGACCACGAAGAAGCCTGCCTCCGCGCAGGCCGCCGTACCCTTGAGGAGCGTAGAGGGCAGAGAAAGCGCAAAGAAACCGGAGAGGACAGAGGGCGCGATGATCTCCACATCGGGGATATTCAGCAGCGCAAGGATGGGCTTGACAGGGATGCCGAGCCAGCTGATGATGGGCGTGTAATTCGCCAGTGCAAGGAAAATGACCGACAGGGACATAACATAGGAGGCGACCTTCAGCGCGAAGTTGCTGGCGCCCGCGATACCGCTGAGCATATTGGACATGCCGGCGCTTTCCGCTTTATCAAGGCCGGCGCGGAGCGCGCGGTTGAAAATGTCCTTGTCATAGTGCGCGCCGCTCTGGCGCATTTCCTCGGTCTGCTCCTGACCGTCGTAGTAGACGTCCGGCTTCTTGGACAGCGGCGGGATACGCACCATGATCGCAGCCATTACGAAAACAAGGATCAGCGAGGTAATGATCAGCTGGGAGTAGTACTCCGAGCAGTTCGCCATACCGGAAAGAAAAGCGTAAGCGCCGAGAGAGCAGATGCTGAACGAGGTTGTGATCGTGCACGCCTCGCGGGCAGTGTAGGTCTTGTTCTTGTAGAGGTTGTTGGTGATCATAACGCCGACGGCCGGAGCGCAGACGAACGAGGAAAGCGCGTCGATGGAGGCCTTGCCGGGCACCTTGAAGAACTTGCGCATGACGGGTTCAAGCAGGATACCGATGAAGTCCAGCAGGCCGAACTCCGTCAGGAAAACCACCAGCGTACCGGCGATGACGCCGGCATAGATAACGTCGCGCACAACGTTGACCGAGCTGGTGCCGACCACCGGATCAATGATGAACTGCGGGCCGACGTTGAAGACGACCATGGCAGCAAAGATCGCCGCGGTAACAAAGGTAAAGTAGGCGAACACGCCGTCCTTGCCATGGTGGCTCTTGAGCCAGCCGTCCTTCTTCTTGGAAACGCGGGCGGCAATGGCAGTTCCAAGCGTAAACAGGCAGATCAGAACGACCATCCATGTGTTCGCATGCGCGGGAACAGCCTTTTTAATAATGTTAATGACCTGAAGCATGGGTACCGCCGTGCTGCCGTTGATGGTCACATTGATAAAGAATATCCATATGCCCAAAGCACTCAATACGACGAACTTGAACCATGTCAGTGCGCTGTATTTCTTCTTTTCCATGATGTTCTCCTTCCAAACCTGTCCTTTTATTTTTCAGGGCTGCGTATCCGCTATCCCTGTGGGACCAATTCCATGCGTGGATCTGCCGCTGCAACGGGCAGCAGCGCATCCGATATCTGGATCTCTTCCAGCTCAAGCGTATTCCGGATCTTCACGATCTTCAGCGCCGCTTTGTCAAGGCCGCGCTGTGCCTTCACCGCAATGCGGATCGCCTCTTCCTCGCTCTGCGCCATCATCGGGATCCTCGCCTCTTCGATCAGCTTCGCCGAAAGGGTATTGACATAAGTCGCATTCAGGTCGATGCCATCCATCACGCCGTGGAGCATCACATCGAACATTCCCATGCCGACGGCCACCCCGTGCGACTCTTCCGAAAGCCCCAGCAGCACCATTCTGCCGATCTCAGGGACCGGCACCGCCGGTGTCTTCAGCGCCGGACTATGTCCGATGATCTGCGGATCAAATCCGCAGCCGGAGATATTCTTTCCGATCTGCTCCACGACCAGCACGTCGATCTTCGGGATCATCAGTGCCGGCATAAAGCGCTTGGACAGCGTCACCAGCTCCTTCTCCCGCTCGATCAGCCCCGGATTTGGAACTGCCTCGACCCATGCGGTCTTGTGGTACGCATTGTCGATCAGCGCCACGCCGAAGCCCACATTAACGCGCTGCATGATCAGCCGCGCCGCTTCCTCGAGCACTGCGGCGAACTCGTCCGGAGAGCGCTCATGCATGGCGGAGCAGCCTTCCTGATTGCCCAGCCCGATCACCAGCATTTTGCTCAGGCCGCTTTGCAGCGGGCCCACAAAGTCCGTGTGCAGCTTTACGCGGTTGACCGGCACCACCATGTCCGCCTGCAGCGCCGTCCGATCGAAATAGACCGGCAGACCGTCCTCAAGGTTTCCGATCTGCTCGCTTTCCACCTCTGTCACAACAGGAACGCCCAGACGCTCCTCTGTCACACCATAGCCCGCAAGCACAGCCCGCTGCCCCTCCGGCGTTCCGCCGCCATGGCTTCCCATCGCGGAAAGAACAAACGGTTCTGCGCCAAACTCGCGCAGCCCGTCCGTCACCGCCTTGACGACCGTCCCGATATTGGCGATCCCCCGGCTTCCGACAGCGACAGCAGTTTTCATTCCCGGTCTGATCTTTTCCCGGATCTCTGCACGTGAGAGCTGCGCAAGCACGGCCTTCCGCACATCGCCGATCTCTTCCGCCGCGAAGCTCTGACGGACACGGTGCATCTTTGGCAGCTGGTAGCTGATATCTTTTTCCAGAAGCAAGCCCACAGTCCAGTCCCCTTTTTGAACAAATCACGCGGAGCAGCCGTGCTCTCTATTGCGCATTTTAGCAAACGCCCGTCATAATATCGTCTTTTTTGTGTTTTGCAAATCGTTACTTTTCCTGATTTTTTCTGTCATTCGTCTTCACGGCCGAAAAAAGTAACGTTTTCTGTGATGAATTCCGTTTTGTCCCGTCCCGCCTCCGCGCAGCAGGCATATGCCGCCTCCCGCCGTCATAGGATAGCACAACAAATCGTGTTGAGGTGTGCTGTATGGATGAAAACCAGAACTACGTGGAGCTTTGGGGCGTTGCCGAAAGCGCGCCGGTCTTCTCGCACGAGAACCACGCCCGCCGCTTCGATAAATTTCCGCTGCGGGTCGAGCGGCTTTCCGGCCAGAGCGATCTTCCCATCATCGTGGTAAACGAGGCGCTGCTGCGCGAGTGTCCCGTCTTCCCCGGGCAGAGCCTGCGCATCACCGGCCAGCTCCGCTCGTTCAACAACAAGAGCGGACAGGGCAGCCGGCTCGTCATCACCGTCTTCGCCCAGACGCTCGACCCCGGCGACGGCACGTTCTTCAACCGCATCCTGCTCTCCGGCGCGCTGTGCAAAAAGCCCTCGCTGCGGCGCACGCCGCTTGGCCGCAGCATCTGCGACATCATCCTTGCCGTCAACCGCCACTATGGCCGCGCGGACTATCTGCCATGCATCGCATGGGGGCAGACGGCGGCGCAGATCGCCGAAATGGACGTCGGCGAACGGCTGACGCTTGAGGGCCGCGTGCAGAGCCGGATCTACACCAAGCAGTTCGCCTCCGGCGCAGAGGAGCGCACGGCGTTCGAGGTATCGGTCATGCAGCTCGTTGAGGATGAGGAAAGCGAAGAGACGGTCCGATAGGGCCGTCTCTTTTCCGTTGACGCGCCGCGCGCTTTCCCATATAATGTGAGCATCAAACGACAAAGGAGATGCGTCCATGAACGGTTTCGCGCTCAAAAAGGGCATGCTGCCCGGGCTTTGCTCCCCCGCGCTCCAGTGCGAGGGCGGCGAGCTGGAAAGCAGCTGGATCTACTGGTGGGGGCTCGGTCATATCCGCGACAAGGCCTCTCCCGCCGTCGCCGCGCAGCACACGCAGCACTGGCAGGAGGATGTCGCCCTTCTGCGCGCGCTCGGCGTCAAGGCGCACCGCATGGGGATCGACTGGACGCGCGTGGAGCCGCGCGAGGAGGAGTTCGATGAAGCGGAGCTCGCGCGCTACCGCGCCGAGCTCACCGCCCTGCGCGACGCCGGCATCCGCGTGCAGCTCGAGCTGCACCATTTTAACGATCCCGTCTGGTTTGCCGAGCGCGGCGGCTTCGAGCGGGTGGAAAACTTCTCCTGCTACCTCCACTATGCCGAACACGTTGCCGCGGCGCTGGGCGACCTTGTAGACGAATACCTCACCTTCGCCGAGCCGAACGCCTACGCGCTCGGCGGCTACCTCGGCGGCGGCTTCCCGCCCGGAAGGAACAACGCCTCCGCCTGCTTCCGCGTGCTCACGCGCATGGCCGAGTGCCACACCTACGCCTACGCGCTGCTCCACTCGCTCCACAGCGCCATGCACTACCGCAGCTGCCGCGTCAGCGTCTCGCTGCGGCTGAACGACTTTGTCCCCGCGCAGGACACGTTCCTTGCCCGCTCGCTCGCGGACGGCGCGCGCCGCGCGTTCGACGCGGCGTTCGCGGCCTTCTATCTCGGCCGCGTCAGGCTGCCGATGAAATACAGCGCCATCCTCAAGCCCGACAGCCCCTGCGCCGACTTTCTCGCCCTCGACTGGCAGGGCTTTACGCCCGTGACGGATCTTGCGAGCACCACGCCTGCCAACGGCGCGCCCGATTCCTCCGCGCCGGACGTGCTCCTCTCCTCCCTCGCCGCGCTCCACGATGCCTGCCCTCTGCCCCTCTCGCTCACGCTGCACGGCGTGGAGGACGATATCCGCGTGCCGTACCTTTTCGAGCATCTGCGCGCGCTGAGCGAAAGCGAGCTGCCCATCGAGCGCTGCTTCTGCTCCCCGCTCACCGACGGGTTCGAGCTGCTCGACGGACAGAGCGTCCGCCGCGGCGTCGTCTCCGTCGATTTTGCGACCCAGCGGCGCGAAAAAACCGACGCCTACGAGCTTCTCGCCGCCATCTTCACCCACGGCGGCGCGGACGAGGCGCTGTATGCGGAATACTTTGAAGCCTGAGACAAAAGGCGGCGCCTGCGCGCCGCTTTTTTTATACCCGCCCGTCCTATTCAGATAATCGATGGCTCACGCTCTTTACATTTTGCGCGGTCAGTGTTAGAGTGTCATACTGTTGTAGTTTATATATCGCAGGAGAACAGCATTCATGGCAAGGATCTTTTTACTCAAGGGCGACATCGAGCGCCCCGGCTACGTCGATATCCCCGAGGAGGCCACCACGCTGCGCGAGGTGGTCTATACGCTCGGCGGCGGCATCCCGAACGGCAAAAGGTGCAAGGCTGTGCAGATCGGCGGCCCCAGCGGCGGCCTGCTCACCGGCGAGCAGCTCGACCTGCCGCTCCATTTTCAAAAGCTCAAGCCCTACGGCATCCGCCGCGGCGACAGCGTCATCACCGTGCTCGACGAGGACCGCTGCATGGTCGACGTCGCCGCGCGCTTCATGGAATATACGCAGACGGAGTTCTGCGGCAAGTGCGTTCCCTGCCGCGAGGGCACGAAGCGCATGAATGAGCTTTTATGGGCGCTGAAGGACTGCCGCCTTTCCCGCGGGGAATTCACGCTGCTCACCGACCTTGGCGAGATGATCTCCGTCACAGCCTTCTGCAACCTCGGCAGGAATTCCTTCCACACGCTCGAGACCGCCATCAAATACTTCCCCGAGGAGTTTGAAGCGCATCTGAACGGCACCTGTGCGCTCTGCGCACAGGGCCGCGCGCCCATCGAGCCGGGCGGTCTGCCCTATAACCGCATCCGCCTTGTCGTCGATCCGTCGATCTGCCGCGGGTGCAGCAAATGCGCGCGCTCCTGCCATGCCGACGCGATCACGGGCGTGATCCGCTCGCCGTTCTCCATCGATCCGGAGAAGTGCGTCAAGTGCTATACCTGCATCGAAGCCTGCCCCTTTGATGCGATCCAGGAGGTGGAGATCGATGGCTAAGGGCATCATGTACGTGGACAACGTCCGCGTGGAATTTGACGAGGAGCCGAACGTGCTGGAGGTCTGCCGCAAGGCCGGCGTCGAAATGCCGAACTTCTGCTTCCATTCCGATCTTTCGGTCTACGGCGCGTGCCGCATGTGCATGGTCGAGGAGGAGGGCACCGGCAGGATCGAAGCCGCCTGCACCATGCCGCCGCGCGACGGGCTGCACATCCGCACGAACACGGCGCGTCTTTTGAAGTACCGCCGCATGATCATCGAGCTGCTGCTCGCCGCCCACTGCCGCGACTGCACCACCTGCGAGAAAAACCGCGCCTGCCGCCTGCAGGAGATGGCCGTCCGCTTCGGCATTCACCATGTCCGCTTTGAGGATACGCGCGCGCACGTGGGGATGGATCTCTCCAGCCCCGCCGTCACGTTCGATCTCAACAAGTGCATCCTCTGCGGCGACTGTGTGCGCGTGTGCAAGGAGGTACAGGGCGTGAAGAACCTCCGCTTTGCCGGCCGCGGGCCAAACCTGCACGTCGCCACGGCGGACGATCTCCCCATGAGCGAGACGCACTGCGTCAGCTGCGGACAGTGCTCCGCCGTGTGCACCACCGGCGCCATCACGGTCAAAAACCAGATCGGCGAGGCGTGGCGCGCGCTGCAGGACCCGCAAAAGCGCGTTGTCGTCCAGATCGCGCCCGCCGTGCGCGTCGCCATCGGCGAGGCCTACGGCCTGCCCGCGGGAGAAAACGTGCTCGACAAGCTCGTCACCGCGCTCAAGATCATGGGCGCGGACGAGATCTACGACACGATCTTCGGCGCGGACCTCACCGTGCGCGAGGAATCGCAGGAATTCCTGCGCCGCCTTGAAACGGGCGAAAACCTGCCGCTGATGACCTCCTGCTGCCCCGCATGGGTCAAGTATGTGGAAAATGAGCGCCCGCAGTTCCTCAAAAACCTCTCCACCGCCCGCTCCCCCATGCAGATGCTCGCAACGGTTCTCAAGGAGAATTACCGCGCCAAGGACGCCGACGACGGCCGCACGACCTATCATATCGCCATCATGCCCTGCACCGCCAAGAAGATGGAGGCGCGGCGCGCGGAATTCCGCGACGCCTTCGGCGTCCCCTATGTCGACCTTGTGCTCACCACGCAGGAGGTCGTGCAGATGATGAAGGAATCCGGCATCCGCTTCCAGATCCTTGAAAAAGAATCGCCCGACCTGCCCTACGGCATGGGCAGCGGCGCCGCCGAGATCTTCGGCACCTCCGGCGGCGTTGCGGAGGCGGTCGTGCGCTGCTGCCTGAGCGACAAGAGCAAAAACGCCCTGCGTATGCTCGAGCACAGCGGTCTGCGCGGCTCTGACCCCATCCGCTTTGCCACCGTCCCCATGGGCGGGCGCGCCGTGCGCATCGCCGTTGTCCACGGCCTCGGCAGCGCGGCAAAGCTTCTTGACCAGATCGAGAGCGGCGAGGTCGAGGTCGATCTGGTCGAGGTCATGTCCTGCCGTACCGGTTGCGTCGGCGGCGCGGGACAGCCCTACGCGCTGATGGCCAAAAAGCTCCAGCGCGCCCAGGGGCTCTATGAGATCGACCGCAGCGCCATGTTCAAGCGCAGCGAGCGCAACCCCGTCGTCAACGCGATGTACGACGCGGGGCTCGGCAAGCGCGCGCACGAGCTGCTGCACCACTCCTACGAAAAGTAAGCACTTACGACCGGCCGCGCCGCGCGGCCGGTCTCCCTTTTTGTTCAAATTGCTTATTACTTTTTATAATAGGTCTATTGACAAACGCCGATATTTCCAATAATATATTTTTGAAGATCCATTACAAATTTGAAACGGAGAGCACGATCGCCATGGAAGTCCGCAATCTGGTCACATTCTTAAAGGTAACGGAGCTCAAGAGCTTCTCCCGTGCGGCCGAGGCGCTGGACTATTCTCAGTCCGCCGTCACTGTACAGATCCAGCAGCTTGAGCGCGAGCTCGGCGTGCAGCTGTTCGACCGCATCGGCAAGACGGTCTCCATCACGCAGTACGGCAAGGACTTTGTTTCCTACGCGCGCGATGTCGTCAGCGCCATCGCCCGCGCGAGCGCCTTTGCCTCGGCTGACTCCGAGCTGACCGGCACCGTCCGCGTCGGCACGCTCAACTCCCTGCTCACTGCGTCGTTTTCCGATATCGTCCCCCTGTTCCACGAGCGCTTTCCCCACGTGCAGATCAACCTCCACGCCGGCAACATCGCCTCGATCACCGAGATGCTCATCAAAAACGAGCTGGACATGATCTACACGCTCGACGCGCAGGTATTCGACACCCAGTTCGTCAAGGTCTTCGAGGCGCAGGAGGATGTCGTCATCGTGACGAACACGGAAAACCCGCTCTCCGGCCGCGCAGATGTGCGTCTGGCCGATCTTGTCTCGCATCCGTTCATCCTCATGAACCACGGCAACCCCTACCGCGACCAGTTCGACCGTGAGCTCGCCCGTCAGGATCTGAGCGTCGAGCCGTTCCTCGAGCTGGAGAGCGACACGCTGGCGCTGCGCCTCATCCGCGAAAATCCGGCGTATCTCTCCGTCCTTCCGCTCTACACGGTCGAAATGAGCATTCACAAGGATAACCTCGCCGTCATTCCCGTGGCCGACTGTCAGATGCGCCAGTGGCGTCAGGTGCTCTACCACAAAAACAAGGTCATCACGCCCCAGATCCAGGGGATGCTCGACGCCATATCCGAGGTCGCGCGCAAGCCGTTCTGACCGCAAGACCGTCATCCCGCGAGGATGCGCCTTTGGGCGCGTCCTCTTTTTTATGCATCTGTGACCATATGTCCCGAAGGGCGCAAAAAAAGGATGCAAAATCCGAAAAAGCGCGGTATAATAGCTCACAAATCATCCGCCGCGCTTTGCGGCGCAAAAGCGAGGGATCCAATTATGCGTATCGTCGTCAAGGTCGGCACCTCCACGCTGGCCTATCCCACCGGAAGGCTGAACATCCAGCGCATGGAACGCTTCTGCAAGGTGCTCAGCGACCTCAAGAACATGGGGCACGAGATCATTCTTGTCTCCTCCGGCGCCATCGCCATGGGCTTCGGCAAGCTCAATCTGAGCGAGCGGCCAAAGGACGTGCCCACCAAGCAGGCCTCCGCCGCCGTCGGCCAGTGCGAGCTGATGTACACCTACGACAAGCTCTTCACGGAGTATAACCACACTGTCGCGCAGCTGCTCATCACCGCCGCCGACATCGAGGAGGGCGGCGTGCGCAAGCAGAACTTCCACAACACGCTCGAGCGTCTTTTGCAGCTCGGCGCGCTGCCCGTCATCAACGAGAACGACACCTTCTCCACCGCCGAGTTCGGCATCGGCGACAACGATACGCTGTCCGCCATCGTGGCCGCGGCGGTGCGCGCCGACCTGCTCATTCTGCTCTCGGACATCGACGGGCTGTTCGACGGGGACCCGCGCCGGAATCCGGACGCAAGGCTCATTGACACCGTGGACACGATCGACGAGCGCATCATTGCCCTCGGCGGCGGCAGCGGCTCGAGCCTTGGCACCGGCGGCATGGCAACGAAGCTCCGCGCCGCGCAGACCGCGACGGCCGCCGGCTGCGAAATGGTCATTGCCAACGGGGAAAAGCCCGAGCTTCTTTACGATGTGGCCGCGGGCAGACATGTCGGCACCAGATTTCTTGCCGGAGGAGGAAGGACAGAATGAACAGCACAAGAGCGCTTTTGATCCGCACGCGGGCCGCCTGGCGCAGCATCCGCAGCGCGGGCGCGGCGGAGAAGGACCGTCTGCTCCTCGCTATGGCGGACAGCCTTGAACAGCGCAGCGCGGAGATCCTGCGCGCCAACGCGCAGGACATGGACGCCGCGCGCGGCACGATCTCCGATGTGATGCTCGACCGCCTTGCCCTGACGGAGAGCCGCATCCGCGCCATGGCCGAGGGCATCCGCGAGGCCGCGGCGCTGCCCGACCATGTGGGCCGCGCGCTC
>ERZ857629.1060-NODE-1060-length-33082-cov-8.129954_pt1 | contig 33082 bp, 32 predicted proteins | sample MGYA00519700_ERZ857629 | MGnify/ENA primary metagenome ERZ857629 (study PRJEB31778, sample SAMEA3449351) | human gut metagenome | biome: human gut; feature: human-associated habitat; material: faeces | place: United Kingdom | collected 2010/2012 ... | reverse complement strand
CGACAGTTGTCCAAAGTTTTGTCGTTTGAGACTTTGACATGGTCAGATGCAATCAAACTCAAATCATAAAATTTGAGATTGACGCTCGTCAGTTTCAATGTGTATTTTTCTCCAAGCAGGGGATTTGTGACTGAGTTTTCGTTTTCGTCAACAAGATTTATTTCTGCTTCAATTTCAAGTGGGAGAACGACAACCTTTGTTGTGTATGAATATTCCTTGTCACCAATTTCAACAAAACTTTTGATGCTTGTTTCACCAACTTGAAGCGGTTTGACATTTCCAAGAGAATCAATCTCAATAATATTGTTATCAAATTCGGAAAATTTCAAATTTGTATTATCCGCATTATACACGCTGGCACAAACATTTGCAGTCTTATCACAAAGGACGAGTGTTAATTTTTCTTTTGCTAAAACAAAAGGGTCTTCAACTTCAACAAATTTTTCAATCTCTTTGCTTTTATTTTCACTTTCGGCATTGAAATTGTCTTTGTTTTGTTTGGTAAAACCAATGTAAATTCCAATTCCGCCACCAAAAACGAAAACCAAGACAATAGCCAAAATTATAAACTTTTTCATATCTTCAATATCTAACATTTTTCGACACGATTTGCAATCTCTTTTGACAAATTTGCCAAAACTTTGTTCAACATGACCAAAAAATATAAATATTTTTTGGGTCGAAAAACTTATATCCTTTGTTTTTGTTTTTTTAATCCAAGTAGAAACCATATGAAATGTCCAGCACACCTATCAATGCAAGAAATGTGGATACATTTGGGTTGAGTAGATAAAAATGCTTTTCGATTTGAAAAGCATTTTTGGTTTAATGGGTTATCAAGTTGTTATATTCATTGAGATACTCTTGGGCGGTGGTTGACCAATCTTTTGGAATTGTTTTTTCTGCTTCATCGCCAATTTGTTTGAGACGGGCTTTGTCTGAAATGGCTTCAATAATTTTGTTTGCGAATTCTTGAACATCATTTTCAACAACAAATCCTGACACATTATTTGTGATTCTTTCGCTGCTGCCAGTGTTTTTGATTGTGATTGCTGGAACGTGATGCAGGGCGGCTTCAACAATGGTGAGGGGGTCGTTGTCAAAAATTGACGGGAACAAAAATAGTTCTCCTGCACCATAGAGTGAACTCAACAAATCTTTGTCGGTGATTTGTCCGGTGAAGATAACGTTTTCTTCCAATCCCAATTTTTTGCATAGGTTTTTGAAATAATCATCATCAAACCCATGTCCAACAAACAACATTTTGAAATTGATGCCATGGTCTTTGATGATTTTTAGTGCGTTGATTGTGAATTCGAGATTTTTGAATTTGACGATGTGACCAACATAGAGAAAAATATTTTCTTCGTTTGCAAGATTGTATTTTTGAATCGCAAGTTTTTTAACTTCTTCCAAGTTGTTTATTCTGCTGAAAGTTGCACCATTTCTGATGACTTTGACCACGCCACGATATCCATAACTTTTTAATTCGTCAATCATGTCATTTGAAACAGTGTAGACTTGTTTGACTTTGTTGAGTTTTTTAACAAGATTTTTGATGAGTGCATTGACAATAACTTTTGACTTGATGCTTCTCTCAAATGCTGTTTTGAATTTTGTATGGACGGTCATGACAACTGGAATATTATGCTTTTTTGCATAACTCAAAGCATATTTCGCCATTGGTGAAACAGATTGGCAATGTATTATTTCGGGATTGAACTTGTTGAGTTCTTTTTTAAACTTGCAAGATGTGAAGGGGAACGCAAAATAGTCGTTGTTGGTGATTTTTATGCTGTTTGCTCTAAGAACTCGGAACCGAAAATCGTCTTTGTATTTTCTTGAATAATATGGAGCGCAAACAACAACCTCATTGTTTTCTGCAAGTGCAGTGGCTAACCCCAACACAGCTTTTTCAGTTCCTCCAACTCCTGGCAAAAAGCTATCTGTAAATATCGCAATTCTCATATTTTCTCCTTGTTTGTTTTGGCGTTCCCAGCATGACTCGAACCCCAATTTATTCTATCTGAGGGATTTGAACAAAAAATGTATTTTATATTTTGCTTAATATTTCTCGAGTTTCACTTGGTTAATTTACGATTTCGTACAATAATTTTTATATATTGCAATAATTTTCATAAAAACTATTTTATTATAAATATATCACAGCAATATCTAAAAGTAAAATGAATAGAGCATAAGCAAGAAATATTGCTGATGCTTAATTGTGGATTGCAAAGTGGGTTCTTTCTTTCAAATGGAAGCAAGCACACTACACTTAGTTTTATAAAGCAATCTCGCTGGGATAAATAAGGTTTGGGTAGAAAAGTAATTCACAATAACATGAGAAGCATTTTTTTTGCAAGCTTCTTACTGAAAACAAGAGGCTTCTCTTGTTGATGACTATATTTATTCTATCCTTTTGTCTATACCCATATAATTACAGATTTATTAGTTGTCACCTAGTTATAACCACAAAATATATACCTTTAATATACCATCTGCTTGTTATGCTACTATGTTTGAATTACAGACTTGTGTCAATTAGAAAATAATTGATTTTTTTTTATAAATATGATATATAGTCATTATGAAAACTAAAGCACTTTACGAATATATAAAACAAAATAATTTTCAAGAAGCTGTGAATTATCTAGAAGAAATATTAAAGTCTGATGTAGAAAAAGATATTGACCTTGCATATTTTTATTTGTCTTACATATACGAAGATCACAAGAATAAAGATAGAGATATAAAAAAAGCAAAAAAATATGCAATGCTTAATATCAATTCGAAATATCCTGATCCTCGATGCTTTGCCTTAGTTTCAAAACTCGAAGAAGATAAATACATATCTATGAATTTTCTAAAGAAAGGTGTTAGTATTTTCCCCAAGAGTATTTCAATATACAAGCAATTTTTAGAAATAACTAAAGGAATTGATAAATTAAAGTATGTGTCAGAAATTAGAGAAAAAAATATTTTTGATGTTGACTTATTCGTTTTATGTATTGAAGCTTTAATTGAAAACGAAAAATGGAAAGATGTTCATTTCTTCGCCGATGCTATAATTAATAATAAGGATTATACAAAGTTTTACCGAGATATTTTCTCATTGTTAAAAGCAATTTCATTAGTGAAAACATCAAAATTAGATGAAGCAGAAAATATAATTAAAACTATAATAGAGTTAGATGTAGAAAATGAATTTAATTATGTGGCACATACAATTCTTATGTGGATATATGCTTTAAAGAATGATAATAACAAAGTTTGTGAATTGATGAAAACGATAATTCCAGAAAATATTTATGATATTTTCCCGCCATATGTTTTTATTAATTTTAAAAAAATATTATATGATATAGTAAAAGAAACATTAAACACAATAAAAGATAAAAAAGAATTGGCACTAAAATTAAAATTCATTCCAATTTTTTATAAATATGCTTTTGATGACGAAGAAAAATATACAACATCCGATTTAACTCTAGTCGCTAAATATGAGAAAATGTATAATAGCCAAAAAGCAAGAATAATGCTTTTGCATATTCAATCTTATTTAAATAAGTTTTTAGATTGTTATTTGACAATGGTTAAAGCGTATGAAAACTCGGATTTTAATGATGAACAATCCTATTTTCCTTCATATGTTTTTGATGGTATAGATAATGCTACTTTAATAGAGATATCAACTAAGTTGTACAAATATGTTGAATCTAATTACATAGATGAAAGATTTATTACAAATATTTATGATCCAATTATCAGTAAGTTATGGGACAAAAAGGAGTATAAAGTTATTGCGAAATTGTGTAATAATATTGATTTAAAACTTTTATTTTTATCAAATAATTTATTTGAATTGGCATATTGTTGTAATGATAAAAGTGAATTTTTTAATGAAGAAAAAGCAAAAATATTATATGAAAAATATTTACTCAAGGAACCTAAGTCAACAGCGGCTTTAAACAATCTCGGTGTTATTTATAAAAAACAAGGTGAACTTTTAAAAGCGAAAGAAATGTTTGAACAAGGCTTATCTATTGACAAGGAAGACGAAAATTTAAAAAGAAATTATGCTTCCTTAAAAGATCTCACTATGCAATTTGAAAAAGGCTTAGATAATATAAAAAAGGAGCAGTTTTATATCATAGATAAGCTTTTTGGTATTATTAAAGCATCTGAAAATCATTTAATTGAAATAAGCTATAATGATAGAATGACAATATTAAAATGTGGACCGGATAAAGCCAAAGAGTTAATGAAAAAATTTCAAGATAGATTTTATCTAATTCAACAAGAAAGTGAAGAATATCAAAAAAACAAGTATAAAATAAATCCACTAGTATATGAATATGTTCTAGCGGATATGCAAAAAATTGAGCTTAACAAAAAATATGAAGACAATGCTCTTAAAATAAATATTGAAAGTTTTGAAAATATTGGATACTCAAAAATATATGAAAATTTAAATAAAGTAAATAACCCTAAATTAAGGAACATTGTATTAAGAGATGTTGAAGAATGTGCATATAGTTATATCCTAAATTTTAATAAAACAACTATTATTATGTGTGGAAGCATTATTGAAGCAGTTTTAACAGATTTGTTAGAAAGTAAGGATATAAAAAAATATCAGGTTGGTTCAAAACAAACTACTAAAAATTTAGAAGATATGGACTTGATTGATTTGCTAGAGGTATGTAGTCAGGAAAAACTAATTAAAGATACTACTTATCATTTATCTCAAGTGCTAAGAAAATATAGAAATATTATACACCCAAGTAACGAAATAAAAAACTTACGCGATATAAATAGTGATAATTCCACTCTATTATGGAATGCAATGAAAACTGTTGTTTGTGAGATATTATAAAAATGAAAGACATATTTTACATTTTATATAAATTCATTGTTTCCTCTTTTGGATAAGGACATAACGGTTTAAAACTTATTTGTCAAGTTTGTTTGGGTGATATCTTCTGAGAAAACCTCTGCTGGAGTAAAACTTCAAGTTTCAAATATGTCGAGTAAAATTAATAAAGATGATGCAAACGTTGTTTTGATACTTTCTGGTAAATGAATATAAACTTGTGTTTTTACTAACAGCTAAACTTAATGCTCGTGCGCATAAATTTGCACGAGTTCTTATTTTTCCTATTCTTTCAATAATTCCCTTTAATTCCATTAAAAATGCTTCAATTTCATTTTGGGTTTCATTGTATAAATATCTATAGTCAATTATTTGTATATACAGTTAAAACTTTATTTTTGGGGTCTCTGTAAAATTCTACAACATTTAGATAATCATAGCCTTTAAAACATACAAGCGGCTCATCATAAAATAGTTTATCGCAAATATATAATTTAAAATTATATTCGTGATAATCTGGATAATAATAGCTTATTAATTCGCCTAATGTTTCTTTGAATTTAGGTTTCATATAGGCTCCAATAAAATAAATTTGGCATTCCCAGAGGGAATCGAACCCCCAATTTTCCCTTAGGAGGGGAATGTTATATCCGTTTAACTATGGGAACATAAAATTGATAACTTTATCGCAAAATTGTTGTTTTGATATGCACAAATTGTCAAATGTTAAAACATTAATTATTTTACTTAATTTTAGCGTTTGAGTCAAATGAATTAAGCAAGCCCATATGGTGCTTGCTCTATTCATCTGCTTTTAGTCTTGTTGTTTGATTAAATTGTAATCATTATTGGAAAATTTATTTTTTACCAGCTCTGTAATATCTGTTATTACATCATCTTCTGCTATTTGTTGATATTCTAAATTATCAAATAAATATGCTTTTCCATAGATGAGTTGTTTTGTTCCATTATCATAAATAAAAGCTCCATCGGAGTAAGCGATAAATGGTCTTATTTTGCTGTCTGGCAAAGTAATTTCCTTAAATACGTTTTTGCCATCAAGCATATCGTCTATGCGTTGCTCGAAATGAGGAAGGATGCTTATGTTTGTTAGTCCTAAACCTTTGAGGTATTTTTTATATGCTGGGTCAATGGATTCTCCTTCAAGTTCTGGTTGGGCGTAAACAATTTCTGCGGAATTCATGGAACCTGCACTTTGACCAATAATTAATGCTTTGGTGTTTTTTATTATTCCTCTTAAGTTGATGTTCTGAAAAAACTGGTTTTGAGATGGAACATGTCCACCGCATAAAAATATCAAATCGGCATTTTCTATAATTTCTTTTGTTTTGTTTTTTGTTCTGCCATCTAAAATAATGTAATTTTCAAAAGGGTATGTAATGTTGAAAGAATCGAATGTTAATTTCGCATAAAGGTCTGTTGCTTCATAAGCAAATTCTGAACTTGCCACGAATACAAAATTGCCTTGTTTGGGTGTTAAGACTTTGATTAAATCCATTATTTTGTTTTTGTTGCCAAAATTGTGAGCTATTTTTTTCCCTTCTTTATCTTTATAATAACAATCCATGCAACTAGTTAATATTAGATTCATGTAAAATCTCCTTTTATGAGTTTATATAAATAATATTAGCACATTTTTAAATCGTTTTTCAAATTTTTTTAAGTGTTCAAAAATTCACGATGTTGATTGTTGATTTATTATTGTAAACAAAAATGTTTACTATTTTGCGTTGTTTTATTATTATACTATTGACTTTTGTTTTGTGACATTATAAAATCTTACTTAAGAGGTTTATATGAATAATAATTTCCAAAACAATCTAAAAAAACTTTCTGGCCAATTTTCTCAAAAGTATATTGCGGAAAAAACAGGTTTTTCGCAATCAAGCATAAATAATTATCTTACGAAGAATAGTGAACCGTCCATTCAATTTCTTGTTGCACTTAAAGATGCATTTGGGATTTGCGTGGATGATTTTTTATTTTCAGACTATATTTCTGAAAGCGCGGTTTCATATGATCAATATTTGGGCAACTATATCGTTTATTATTATAACAACGATTATTACAAAGGAGAAGTCCATCGCAATCTCAAGAACACGCTTAATTATGGTGTTATTAGCATTGCAAAGCGAAGTGAAGCAATTTCAGATGTTGTTGTTTTGGGAACTTTTATGAAAGACAGGGCAAGTGCAACAAAAATATTAAAAAAATGTGATGTTACTAAATCAGTGTCAGAGATTGAAGAGATTATGATGCAAGGCGGCAACATTTATCGCGGCAATATTACTGCAAACGCACAAAATATTTTTTTGGAACTGGGCAACGATGAAAACCTTGACCAAACATATATTGTTCTCAACAATCCGCCAACAAAAGCGAATTATATTGGAGGGGTGGGAACAGTTAATTCAATTTCAAGAGGGCGCGAACACAATCCATGCGTTCAATTTATCATTTTGTCAAAGAAACTTCTTGATGTTCCTGACGGAGAAATTTATAAATGTATTCAATTTGATGACTACAATGCAAACCTTGAAGATGCAACGAAAGATGTTATAAATATGTTTAAAAGATTGTATTTGGACAACAACGAAATTTCTGCTGAACTAGACGAAAATCAGAAACAAGCGATTATAAGGAATAAATTAGAATATTATTTCGAACAAATATTGGAAGCGAACTCATTTAGATTTGCCAAAATTTCGAATCGCGAAGATGACTCAATATATAAACTGATTAAGGAGAGTATGAGTGTTGAATAGAGATCAAGAAATTTTTGATAAAATTATATCGCGATATAAAAATGCAAATTTGTCAACGAGGCGGATTGAAAAAGCTTATGAAGTGGCAAAAGATTTGCATGCGAATCAAACAAGAAATGATGGAACGCCATATATTATTCATCCGGTCGAAGTGGCGTATATTTTGTCAGAGTTTGATTTTGATGAAGATGTTATTTGTGCGGCACTACTTCATGACACCGTGGAAGATTGCGGATACTCTCTGAAACAAATTGAAATCGACTTCAACAAAAATGTTGCAAATCTTGTGGACTCGGTGAGTGCAATTGATGAAACGACCTATACCTACAACCAAGACAATTTGTTTGAAGACCCAGAATTTGTTAAATCTTCGATGGAAGACCAAACTTTTAAAAAGCTTATTGCCCTTGGCAAGAAGAATCCCTGCGGATTTTGTATTAAGTTTGCTGATAGATTACATAATCTCAGGACTATCGAAAGTTTTAATTATAGCAAACAACTTGAAAAAGTTCGTGAAACCGAAAAGTGGATTTTGCCGATTGCGAAAAAATTGGGGGCCGAGTTTTTCTTTCGAGCAATACAAAATGAATGTTTTCGAGTTGTGAACAGACAGCAGGGTGAACAATATTTTGCGTCATATAAGTTTTATCATAAAACAAATAGGAGAAACCTTGAGAAGATGTCGCAATACTTACAATCGTCATTTTCCACCAATTTTGTCAAACAAATACTGATTCATGATGTCTTGGAGTATAAGGTTTTTGATGATTTGAAAGAATTATTGAAGAACATCAATATCGAAAAAGTCACACAAGGGCAGTTGATTCGTGTCACGAATTACAACATGTATTTGATTTATGACAATTCCAACTATAAAAACGTGTTGAAAGATGTTTTGTTGGGGATTGATAAAAAACTTGCAGGGCTTGTTAAAGTGCTTGATGCAAAAATTGGAAGGTTTACACAAAAACCATACTTTGTTTTGGAAGACGACCTGCAAAACAAATACAATCTTTATATTATGACAAAAAATGAATACAGAATTTGTCAAATTGGGACTCTTGATGGTCAAGTTGAAATTGACGAGAACGATGAAGAAGAGCTTGGTAGTGATTGGATCCGAGTTAAAACTCGTTCTGGTGAAAGAAAATACATGCCAAAAGATGCAACAGTTTTGGACTTTGCATTCAAACTTCATGAGGATTTGGGGTTTGGATTTGATTATGCAGTGATAAATAAATCAAAGACCAAATTTCCACCTTATACAAAACTTAACGATGGCGACCAAGTTGAGATTATGGTTGTTCGAGATTCAAATGGAGAGATTAAAAACAAGGCACAAATAAAATGGTTGGCATATGCGAATACTGAGCAAGCCAAACGAAAATTAATTAAGTATTTTGAAAAAATGTTAAAAATAAATAGAAAATAATTAAAAATATTTAAAAATAAACAAAAAAATAATAAATTTAATTATTTATATTAAATAAATTGGACAAGCGAATTGTGTGCTTGTCCTTTTGTTTTGCGGGATTTAAATAATTAATTATTTTCACAAACATATTTTTGAAATTATATAATGAATATATAATTAAGGAGGCGAAATGAGAGTGTTTGTTGATTGTTGCAAAAAGCCTACAATGCCAAATTGTGAAATGTTTGAACGGCGTGTTAAAGGTCCCACCGGACCAACTGGTCCAATCGGACCAATTGGTCAAACTGGTGCAACAGGACCCGTTGGTCCCACGGGACCGACTGGACCGATGGGACGTGTGGGTCCAACAGGTGCGGCGGGGGTGACTGGACCAATGGGGCCGAAGGGCGAGACAGGTCCCGCTGGTGCTGATGGCAGTGAGGTGCAAGTTCGCTCAACAACCACGCTTGACCCAAAAGAAAATGCACGAGTTGAGCAAAAAGTTGTTGATAATGTTTCGCTTCTTGACTTTTATATTCCAAGAGGGGAAGTGGGAGAGCGGGGACCACAAGGAATTCCGGGACCAAAGGGCGATCAGGGCGAGCAAGGCGAGAAAGGAGAGAATGGAGAGGCGGGGTTGAATGAAATTGCAGGGGCGCATCTTTTTTCTTCCACACCTCAGGCTTTGCCAGTTGGAGGTGTTGAGGTTGCTTCAAACGCAAGACTTCCGCTTTCGAACGTTGATTTCAATATGGATAATATCATCACGCTCAATTCTGATAGAAATACAATTACCTTCAACAAAAAAGGCTCATATATGATTTGGTTTTCAACCAGTGCATATGTCAAACGCAGTGGGCAAGAATTTGATGAAAATCAAGATTTTGTTTCAATTGCATTTCGTCAGGTTGGCACGGACAATATTATTGCCACCGTCCATTCTTGGAATCCAACCGAATGTGCTCAACACGTGGCAGGGCAAGGCATTGTGGTTGTTGATGACAACAGTGCTGAGTTTGAACTAGTAAACATTCAAAAAAAATCGCTTTATATCTTTGGCTGCACACAATCTCAAGTTCTTTCGTCTTCTGTGAAAGCAATTCCGTTTGTTTCGCTTATCATCACTCGCATGAAACAGATGGAATAAACAAGTATTATCTGCTTTGTTCTTTTGTGTTGTTTTTTGTGAGTTCTTTTTTATAGAACAATAACTCGCCGTCTTGGGTTGGGGCGGAAAAACCACTGGAAAGAAGGATTTTTTTCATAACTTGATTTTCGGGCTTTGTGAACACCTTGAATTGAGAGTAGGTTTTGTTGAGCATAAAAGGGTTTTGGTCCCCGAGCATGTCGGCGATTGCTTGCGTTCCGATGCCACGTCCGCGAAAACGAGGGTTGACGATGATGTTGTAGAGATTGAGTGCATTGCCAGATTCTTCAACTCCAAGCATCAAGGCGACTGCCGGTTGAGAACCAACATATCCCAAACACTCTCTGAATTGTCCGTTTTTCATTTGTTTGAGGCATTCATATATGCTACGTGCGGTTGTTGCCCAATCTTGTTCTTCCATGCAAAGACTGTGTCTGTCACTTTTTGACATCCACTTTTCAATCATCTCTTGTAATTTTTTGTCAACGCTTGTCCAAACTATTTTCATATCACAATAATACTCAAAATGTTGCAATAATTCAAGTGTTTGTTGGCAATCGTTTTGTTGTGAGAAAAAATTTGAAAAAAGTTAAAAAAATTAGCACTCTCCACTTGACAGTGCTAATTTTGAGGTCTATAATGTGTGTTTGAAAAAAGGAGGATAAGACTATGAACTACGATAAATTGACACAAAAAAGCGTTGAATGTATCCAAAATGCACAAAGATGTGCGTTGGAGTTTGGCAATCAAGAGATTCGACCTATTCATATTTTGAGAGTGCTTGCTAGTGACCAAGATGGTTTGATTTATCAGATGCTCAGAGATATGAATATAAACACAGATTACCTTTTGAAAGACTGCGAGGAAGAGATTGCTCGTCTTCCAAAAATCAGTCCATTGAGAGAGGCATATCTATCAAGTGAGGCCGACCAAGTGCTTGGGTTTGCCGAAAACATTTCAAAGCAAATGAAAGATGAATATGTTTCTGTTGAACATATCATGCTTGCTCTTTTTGAGAAGGGCGGAAAGTCTGTTTTGGACGTTCTTGCAAAAAATAAAGTGACTAAAAGCGAGTTTGTCAAAGAACTTGCAAGTGTGAGAGGAAATGCAAATGTGACAACGGACAATCCAGAAGGCACATATAACGCCCTCAAAAAATATGGAACAGACTTGGTTGAACTTGCACGAAAGAACAAGATTGACCCAATCATTGGACGAGATAGCGAAATTCGTGACACGATTATGATTTTGTCAAGAAAGACGAAAAATAACCCAGTTCTCATTGGTGAAGCGGGTGTTGGAAAGACTGCGATTGTTGAGGGACTTGCTCAGCGTATTGTCAACGGCGATGTTCCAAGCAACTTGAAGAACAGAACCATATTTTCACTTGATATGGGCGCACTTGTTTCGGGCGCAAAATATCGAGGCGAATTTGAGGAAAGACTTAAATCTGTTTTGAATGAAGTCAAGAAGAGTGATGGCAAAATCATTCTATTTATTGATGAACTCCACACGATTGTTGGCGCTGGCAAAACGGAAGGAGCAATGGACGCGGGCAACTTGTTGAAACCAATGTTGGCGCGTGGAGAATTGCACTGCATTGGTGCAACAACCTTGAACGAATATCACAAGTATATTGAAAAAGACCCAGCACTTGAAAGAAGATTTCAAACAGTTTTGGTTGGCGAACCAACCGTTGCGGACACAATTGCAATATTGCGTGGACTTAAAGAGAGATATGAGGTTTATCATGGTGTGAAAATTGCCGACAGTGCTTTGATTTCAGCGGCAGTTCTTTCAAACAGATATATCACTGACAGATTTTTGCCAGACAAGGCGATTGACCTTGTTGATGAGGCTTGTGCGATTGTGAAGACCGAGATTGACTCAATGCCAACCGAAATGGACGAGATTAGACACAAAATCATTCAACTTCAAATTGAAGAAACTGCTCTAAAAAAAGAAACAGACGACCTTTCAAAAGCGCACCTTGGTGACATTCAAAAAGAACTTGCCGAACTTCAAAGCGAATTTCAAGCAATGAGTGCAAAACTTAAAAATGAAAAGGAAAATATCAACAAAGTTCAACTCATTAAAGAACAAATTGCATCGGTTAATGCCGAGATTGAAAGTGCACAGCGTGAGTATGATCTCAATCGTGCGGCGGAACTTAAATACACAAAACTCATTGACCTTCAAAACCAATTGAAAGAAGCGGAAAAACTTGTTGAAGGCACAAAAAACGGAATTCTGCAAAGCAAAGTGACAGAAGATGAAATCCGTCAAGTTGTTTCCAAGTGGACGGGAATTCCGGTTTCTAGCCTCAAAGAAAGTGAGCGAGAAAAAGTTTTGAGACTTCCTGAAATCTTGCACGAGCGAGTTGTTGGGCAAGATGAAGCGGTGCAAAAAGTGTGTGACGCAATATTGCGTTCGCGTGCGGGCATTCAAGACCCAAATCGACCACTTGGTTCGTTCTTGTTTTTGGGACCAACTGGTGTGGGCAAAACAGAACTTTCAAAAGCACTCAGCCAAGCATTGTTTGACGATGAGAAAAACATCATTCGACTTGATATGAGTGAGTATATGGAAAAATTCTCGGTTTCTCGTCTTATTGGAGCGCCTCCAGGATATGTTGGATATGAGGAGGGTGGACAACTGACTGAGGCGGTTCGAAGAAAACCATATTCGGTTGTTTTGTTTGACGAGATTGAAAAAGCACATCCAGACGTTTTTAATGTTTTGCTCCAAATTTTGGACGATGGGCGTATTACTGACTCACTCGGAAAAACTGTTGATTTCAAAAACACAATCATAATTCTCACAAGCAATCTTGGTGCGGACATGATTTTGCAAAGCATCGAGAAAAACCACAAAATCACAGAAGAAACAAGAGAAGCGGTCAAGACAATATTAAAACAACATTTCAGACCGGAATTTTTGAACAGACTTGATGACATAATTTTGTTTCAACCTTTGCAAAAAGACCAGATTGGAAAGATTGTTGACTTGCTCATTTCTCGCCTTGCTTCGCGCCTTAAAGACAAAAATCTTTCACTTTCTGTCACACCTGAGGCAAAGGACTACATCATCAAAAATGGTTATGATGAAGCCTATGGAGCAAGACCTCTTAAGCGTTTTATTCAAGATACGGTTGAAACCGCAGTTGCTCGACGCATTTTGTCGGGAGAACTGACGGCGGGCGAAACCATTGTTATCGATGCAAAAAATGACCAACTTATTGTCAAGTAAACAAAATTGCGCATATTTGAAAAAATATGCGTTTTTTGTTTCAAAAACAATAAAAAATTTGTTTGCCTTTGATTGAAGTTGTTGTAGAATGTTAAAAATTGAATCACAAAAAGGGGAAAACATGTTAGAACTGCAAAACATTTGTTTTTGTGTTGATGGCAAAAAAATCCTTGATGACATAAATCTCAAATTTGATTATGGCAAAATTTATGCCATAACTGGACATAATGGAAGCGGAAAAAGCACCATGGTCAAAATTATTATGGGGATTTTGAAACAAACTCAAGGCAATATTATTTTTGATGGCAAGAACATAAACGATTTGAATATCACCGCACGAGCAAAGGCGGGGATTGGATTCACTTTTCAACAACCTGTGAAATTCAAAGGACTCACAGTTTGCGATTTGCTTGAAACTGCTGCTCACGACAAACTTAACTTCAAATGCGGTTGTGAATATCTTTCGCGTGTTGGGCTATGTGCAAAAGACTATTATGACCGCGAACTTTCGTCAAGCCTTTCGGGTGGCGAACTAAAAAGAATTGAACTTGCAATTTGTCTTGCCGAAAACAAAAAAGTTAATATTTTTGACGAGCCAGAAGCGGGCATTGATATTTGGAGTTTTGGCGGGCTTGCCAACGTTTTTAACGATTTGAGAAAAAGGGGAGCAATGACAATTATCGTCACTCATCAACAAAAAATTCTTGACATTGCAGACGAAATTGTTGTGCTAAATTCGTCAAGCGTGGACAGATTTGGACCGGCAAAAGACATTTTGCCAACGCTCAAAAACATCACATGCAAAAAGCTTGGAAAGGAGGCGGACAATGGACAAGATTGACAAAGACCTTCTCGCTCAAATTTCTGACCTTCACATAATTCCAGAGGGCGCATACAATATTCGAAAAAACGGACAAGCGCTCAGTCGAAATTCAACGAGTGAAATTGAAATTATCCCCAAAAAAGACAAGAGCGGAATTGATGTTGTTGTGAAACCCGACGTCAAAGGCAAGAGTGTTCATATTCCAGTCATAATCACAGTTGGTGGGCTTGAAGACTTGGTATATAATGATTTTTACATTGGAGAGAATGCAGATGTCATGATTGTTGCTGGCTGTGGGATTCACAATCCATCGAGCAAATCAAGTGTGCATAATGGAATTCATTCATTTCATCTTGGAAAAAACTCTCACGTGAACTATGTTGAAAGGCATCTTGGCTCAGGCAAAGGTGCGGGAGACAAAATTCTCAATCCCGTCACAAAAATTGATATGAAAGATGGGAGTAACTTCGAAATGGAAACAACCCAACTTTGGGGAGTGACAAGTTCGAAGAGAACAACATCTGCTCGCCTTGGAAAAGATGCAAAACTTGTTATCAAAGAAAAAATTCTCACAACCGAAAACCAGATTGCTTCAACAAAGTTTGATGTCGAACTTTTGGGAGAGGGCAGCAGTGTTGATGTGATTTCAAGAAGTGTTGCAAAAGACAACTCATATCAATGTTTTGTTTCAAAAATCACGGGCAAAAACCGCTCGTTTGGGCATGTTTCTTGTGACGGTATTTTGGTCGGAAATGCACGCATTGATTCAACTCCAAAAATTATTTGTGAATGTGTTGAGGCAACCCTTGTTCATGAGGCGGCAATCGGAAAAATTGCAGGTGAACAACTGACAAAGCTTGAAACTTTGGGACTTGACGAAACTGAAGCAGAAGACTTGATCATCAAAGGTTTTTTGAAATAATTTTAAAAAAACAATAGAAAAAAGCGGGATAAAACCCGTTTTTTTATACAATTTTTCAAAAAAATAGTAACTTTTTTCTCAAAATCCTAAAATGGGAAAGGAGGTGAATTTTATGAAATTCAAAAATTGGCTCGACATATGGCTGGAAAAATATGTCAAACACTCGGTCAAACCAAGGACATATATAAATTATGGTGGAATGATTGAAAAGCACATCAAACCAAAACTTGGCGATTATGAACTTGAAGAGTTATCTCCTCTTGTTCTGCAAAATTTTATGTTGGAAGAAATTGAACATGGCAACCTAAAAACGGGTGATTATCTTGCGACAAACACAGTTGTTATTCTTGTCAATTTGCTCAAACTCGTCATTGGTCAAGCAAAAGTTTATGAAGTGACGGACAAAGATAATACAGGCAAAATCAGGTGTCCTTTTATTGAGGCAACAAAGGTGACTGCTTTTGAACGCGATGAACAGGAGAAACTTGAAAAATATTGTTTAAGAAGCAAAAAAACAAACCATTTGGGCATTGTTGTTTGTTTGTATACGGGACTAAGAATTGGAGAACTTTTGGCACTTTGTTGGAGTGATATTGATTTTAAAAATGGAATTATGTCGATTTCAAAAGCCGCTTATCAAGCAAATGTCACTGGCAAGTTTGGAATTGTGGTTGACACTCCAAAAACAAAGACATCAACGCGCCTCATTCCTTTGCCAAAAAATCTTGTTGCACTTTTGCGTGTGGCAAAGAAAAATTCAAAATCAAAATATGTGATTTCAACGAGAAAGGGTGGAATGGTTGGCACGCGTAGTTATCAAAAAACTTTTGAACTCATTCAAAAAAAGTTGCATATCCCACACAAAAACTTTCACGCTCTGCGGCACACATTTGCAACTCGTGCACTTGAAGTTGGCATGGACGTCAAAACCGTATCAGAAATTTTGGGACATAAAAATCCGCTTATAACTCTTTCGCGATACGCTCATTCCTTGATGTCACACAAACGAATGATGATGAATAAACTCGCAAAAACTCTTGTCGCCAGTTAAAAAAAACACAGGGCTTGCCTGCGTTAATTATTGATTATTCTATCTTCAAGAAGGTGCGGAAAATGCTTTTTGCAAAACATATAACCTTCTCATTCTTGTTGTTGAGAATGCCAAAGTGTTGAATTGTTTCTTTGATGTGACTATCAATCATTTGTTGATATTCTTGATTGTTTTGGAACTCAATCAACTTGAATCTGTTTTATTCTTGGCTCAATTTCTTCAATGTTTGTCACTTTTGAGACATGAAATAATTTTTTATTTGTTTCCATAATATATATTATATCACAAAATTGGTTTTAAGTAAATAAAAAGACCCAAGCGGGTCTATTTGGTGGAAGCGGTGGGAGATGCAGTCAAGTGAAACTTGACTCCGCTGACGGGCAAGGGGAGCCGGGCGCCAGCCACACAGTGTGGGTTGCAAGGCAAAGCATTGTTGTGCGAAGTACAAAATCCCGACCTGCAACAAGTTTTTGGTGCAGAGGATGGGATTTGAACCCACACAACCTTGCGGTCACTGGTACCTGAAACCAGCGCGTATGCCGTTTCGCCACCTCTGCAAACACAATATTATTTCATTATCTCATTTTTTTGTCAAGAATATATATAAAGCAAAAAATTATACTTTTATTTTTTAAACTATTGTGATATAATATGTTATCTTCAAATTTATGGGGGCGACTTGGCTTTGACGGATTGTTGAAGAGAAAGTATAAAGCATGTGGAGTTCGGCTGCCTTAGTGCGAAAAAATGCTTAAACGCAAACTATAACACAAGCTTGGTTGCTGCGTAATGCAACTCGCATTTGTTGAATGCCGCGATCAACAAATTGCGTCAAACAGTGGCTTTGGAAAAATTGGGTTTCTCGACAAGTTTTCCGAGATTTTGAGAATAGCAAAATTCAAGTTTGTTTGTGGATGAGAATTTTGCGAATGCCAACCACAAACTAAACATGTAGAAAGGCTTTTGTTTCACTTTTCGGACGTGGGTTCAACTCCCACCGCTTCCACCAAAAAGACCCGCTTGGGTCTTTTTTTGTGGCGTGGGAGTTGTTGTGCTCTGCACAAGCAAACTTCGTTTGCAACCCACTTAACGACGTGGCTGGCAGCGTATTATAGACTTGAAATCTGATTCTTTTTATACGGAAAGTTCGGCTAACCCAACAGATGAAAAACCTTCTGGGTTAGTTTTTGCGAAAAATTAAATACAAAACGAAGCAATTATGTTATAATTTTATCAGCAATTGTATAGAGGTGGATTATGCATTTGATATTAAATGGTGGTGGATGTGGAAATCAAGTAAAAGAGAGTTATGAACTTTTTGCCAATTTGGTTAAAAATGGCAAGATTGTTTATATCCCACTTGCTTGGAACCATGGTTCATATGAAGGTTGTTTAGATTTTTTGTCTAACGAACTCAAACCATACGGAAAAACAAGTATTGATTTGATTACTGATGCAAATCAAATTACACGGAAAAAACTTGATGGAGTCAATGGCGTTTTTATTGGCGGGGGAAATACATATAAACTGTTAAAAATGTTAAAAGATACTCCAGCTTTTAATAACCTTCAATATTTTATGGGGAAAGAAGACTCCGTGATTATGGGCGGAAGTGCGGGGGCTTTGATTTTTGGAAAGTCAATAGATACTTGCAAGGATGATGGATTGAATATTAAAAATATTTGCGACATCAATGAAGTCAACTTAATCGATGCAACAGGTTTTAATGTTCTTGATGGATATAGTTTGATTGTTCATTATCAGAAGTTGGAAAGTCAAATTCCACAAACACAAAAAAGGATAAGCAGGCTGCTTGATGAAGGATATAAATTAATTTGCTTGCCAGAAGAAACAAGTTTATATGCTCATAACGGCAAATTTGAATTTATTGGAAGCAAGCCGGCAAAGATAATTAATAATGAAATGTGTAAAGAATTCAAAGTTAAAAAATAAAAACCAAAAACACATTTGTTTATATAACAAAGACCCGTGTGGGTTTTTTTTTTGCATTGAGTAAAAGCCACCATGACAAAAAAGAGTTGAAAAACTTGTGTTGCTATGTTAAAATTTATTGAGGTGGCTTATGGAAAAAATAATATTGAATGAAGATAAATTGCTTGATTCAGATATTGATGTTGTTGTGACACGTGTGAAAGTGTTTTTAATGAATGATAAAAATGAAATTATGGTTGCACGATCTGGCGGTGGTTGTCAGTTGCCTGGAGGACATGTCGAAGAGGGCGAAGATCTTTTTGATACGGTTATTCGTGAAATTAAAGAAGAAACTGGCATGGTGTTGGAACGCGATGACATCGTCGAGCCATTTTTTGAGGTTAGTCATTACATAAAAAATTACAAAAACTTGGGAATTAATCGAGTTGCAAAAATTATTTATTATTTGGTAAGAACAAATCGAACAGCAGATATTTCAAATATAAATTTGACAGAAAACGAAAAAAATAATAATTTTGTGATTGATTCAATAAATTTTGATGATTTTGAAATTGTTTTAAATGATATAAAACATAACAATGAAAAAGAAATTAATCGTGTGATAGCAACTGAAATTTTATACGCATTCGGTTTTCTAAAAAAGCATTTAACAAAAGAATAATAAAAAATGACCCGTATGGGTCTTTTTTTGTGGAGATTGCTGAATATAACTGGTTATTTTCAGCAAATGTTTTACATATGTAAGATTGTATGATATAATTAAATTATTAGTAAGGACTGTTATTTGAGAGGGGAAAATGGAAAGAAAAAAATTTAATCGTGGAACGGTTAATGGCGGAATTATTAGAATTGTTGTTGCGGTTATTGCAATTATAATTGCAATCATTGTTTTGACAACAGCACTCAAATCTTGGGACCCAGAAAACATTGGCGGCGGCGTTTTTATGTGCATTATTGCGGCAATTATGGTGATTGCAAGTGTATCTTTTGTTTTCAGTGGCATAAAAATGTGCATTGACGGGAAAAAATCTTTTGAAGTGTCAAGAAAAGGACATTCCGAAAGTGGAAGAATTCTTGATTTGACTGAAACCGAAGTGACTGAAACAAACAATGGTTGTGTTTCGCACTACACCATTTATAATCTGAAATTTGAATATACTGATGATTTTGGGAAACTGTGCGAAAGCCAAGAACAGGTGAGTGGAAAAGTTTTTGTTGAATTGAAAGAAAGAACTCTTGTTCCAATTCTTGTATACAAAGAGCGTGCTATCTTTGACAGAAAAAAATTTAATGCGGAAATCGCAGAAAAGTAATTTGAAATTTAACCCATTAGGCAACTCCTGGTGGGTTTATTTTTATGAAAAATTGATGTGAATTGACAGAGGTGGAAATATGGCGTCAAGCAAAAGCTACAGAGATTTCATAATGGAACAACTTTCAAATCTAAACCCAACATGTTTGATGACAGATTTTTGGTTAAAATAACAGATACGAATGGTGTATATAATTTATCAAAAGAGTTGCCATATGAAAATGCAAAGCCAATGTATGTGGTGTAAAATGTTGACGACAAAGAATATCTTGAAACTTTGGTTTTGGACACAATCAAAGGGTTGAAAAAATAATGTGAGAAATTGAAAGACTTACCTCTATAAAAAAAGAGCCGCGTTTTGCGGTTCTATTCTTGTCAAGCAAAATTGAACATGATATATTAATTATATGAAAAATTCTGAATTACTAAGTAAAATAATTGATACACTAGAAAAGGAACACATTAACTTATATCATGATGTAAGCAAAGAGGAAATTCAAGCCTACATTTCAAATTTTTCTGATATAGACCAATGGGATAATATTACCTTTGATCGTGAAATGTTGAAACTATTTGCCAAATTTAAAGATGCACATACGAACTACTATGTTCAAAGTGGTTGTTTGGACAAAAAAATAATATTTGTGCAAAACAATATTTATTTAAAAGATAATGAGGATTTTAAGGAAGTTGAATTTGTTGACAAATTGACGGCAAATGAATTTATTGAACAAATTTCATCAATGATTTGCTATGAAACAAAAGAATATCTGACACATAGAATTAGAAATGTCATCAATAATCAATATTATTATCAAATGATCGGACTATGCCAAAATGATGGTTCAATAAATTTTGTTGTCAAAAACAACAGAAAACTTGAGACAATTAATGTTAAGAAAATATCTGGTGAAGAATATAGAAAGTTAATGCATTCAAAAAGCGAAAAAAACTACTCTTTTGAAATAATAAATGATAATGTCGTTTTAATCAGATACAAGAGATGCTGGGAAGACAAAGATTATCCATTTGCAGAATTTGTTGAGGATATAGAAGAAAAAATTTTAGAGAAACATATTACTCAATATGTTTTGGATTTGCGAAATAATGGCGGAGGAAATTCATCTGTAATTAAACCTCTTGCTGAACTGGTTGAACGCATGAATTTGAAAGGTGTTGTTTTGATAAATAATGGTGTGTTTTCATCGGGTAGATGGGCTGTGGCAGATTTTAAAAGTAAATTCAACGCACCGCTCATAGGTGAACCAACAGGTGGAGCAGCGGCGAGTTATGGCTTGAACGAAAATCTTCAGATTGAGGATAAATATTTTTGTGTAGCAAAAAGATATTGGGATTTTGAAAGCGTGTTTGGATATAAAGGAAACATTCAACCAGACATTTATGTTCCCACCACATTAGATGATATAAAAAATAAAAAAGATTCACAACTTTTGACTGCATTATCATTTTTGTCAAATCAAAAAGAATAACCAATACAGCAATAACTTTTTGAAAATGCTGGCATACATATCACAACGCATTAAAAAGCAAATGAAAGACCTTTGATGGTCTTTTTTTGTGAGTTATATGTGTCATAAAAAAGATTTTTTCAATATTATGTATTGGATAAAACCTTTCAGAAAGGAGATTTTTTATGACATGTTGTAGAAGAAGATGTTGTGGACAAACAAATCAAACAATAAGGCCTTGGATTTTGGGGCCAACTGGACCCATGGGGCCACAAGGAATGAGAGGTCCAACGGGTCCAATGGGACCAACAGGGCCAGCGGGGGCGACTGGAGCAACGGGTCCAGCAGGTCCAGCGGGGCCAGCGGGCGTTGTTTCAAATCAAAACGCAACCATTGCCAATGCGACAAATCAAGCAATAACAAGTGGAACACCTCTCACACTTTCAACAGTTGTCACAAACAACGGAATGACTGTGACAAACAATGGGATTACAGTCCCAGCAGATGGGACATATTTGGTTGAATACTATGTCAACCGTGCAACATCTGCAAGCGGAACAGACAGCATTTCAATTGCTGTTGCGGGGACTACAAATTCAAACACGTCGATTCCACTCATTGCGCAATCAACATCGAGTGCACAGTTTGTTCTTAATCTGACTTCGGGCAACACTTTGACTCTTGTCCCAATAGTGACTGCTGCAACCAATCTTGAGGCAACGGGTGGACCAAGTGCGACGCTCACAGTTGTGCGATTGTCCTAACACTCCACGAAAAAAGCAGGGAAAATCTCCTTGCTTTTTTTGTGCAAATATTATTCCTCCAAACCAAGCAAATAGTCTGCTGAAACTTTATAGTGTTTGGCAATTTTTATAATAACCGTTATTGATGGAACTTTCAAATCATTCTCCCAAAAACTTACAGTGCTTGCGTCGCCCCTGTCATCCTGAGATGGACCCGCTTGACGGGCAATCTAAGGATCCCGTTCTTTTTTGACTCCAAAAAAGGACAATTCATTAAAATTTATTTCATATTTTTGTTGACAACAAGGTTGGGTGAGTGTATAATAGCAAAGTATTTTGAATATTCCTTCCCGAAGACAGCAAGTGTCATTGACATAATCTTGCAATCGCAAGGCTTGCCGAGGAAATGATTTGTGTGGACTTTTTTCACCTTATGCTTTTCTCGGCGTAAGGTGTATTTTTAATACTGCACACAAATTAAAAAAGGAGGCAAAAAAGTGAGTGCTAATTTTGAAGCTAAAAAAGAATTAGTTAGCGAAATCAAAGATAAAATTCAGCGTGCCAAATCTTTTGTTGTTGTTGATTATCGCGGAATGACTGTCGCGCAAGACACAGAACTCAGAGCAGGTTTCAGAAATGCTAATGCTGAATACAAAGTTTATAAAAATAGACTTGTTCAAAGAGCATTGAGCGAACTTGGAATTGCTGGCTTTGATGATTTCTTGCAAGGAACAAGCGCGATTGCTTTTGGGTTTGAAGATGAACTTACTCCTGCAAAACTTGTTTCAGCAGCGGGTGCAAAAACTCAAAAACTTGAAATCAAATGTGGACTTCTTAACGGAAGTTTCATCTCGGCAGACGAAGTGAAAGCTTTGGCAAGCATACCTTCAAGGGAAGAACTTATTGGAAAATTGTTGTTCCTCTTGCAAAGTCCTATGCGTGGGCTTGCAATTTCTCTTAGCAAAGTTGCAGAGAAAAACGCATAACAAAAATATTTTAAGGAGATAAAAAAATGGCAGATTTGAATAAATTTATTGAAGACATTAAATCATTGACAGTTGTTGAACTCAACGACCTTGTTAAAAAAATCGAAGAAGAATTCGGAGTTAGTGCCGCTGCAACTTTCGCAGTTGGCGCAGCAGCACCAGCCGCAGCAGCAGCTGAAGAAGAAAAAACAGAATTCAACATCGTTCTCAAAGATGTTGGAGCAAATAAAATTGCAGTTATTAAAGTTGTTAGAGAAATCACAGGACTTGGACTTTCAGAAGCAAAAGCACTTGTTGATGGCGCTCCTTCAACAATCAAAGAAAACGTTCCAACAAAGGACGCAAAAGAAGCTGAAGAAAAACTTAAAGCAGCTGGAGCAACAGTCGAACTCAAATAATTTCAACGCGTTAAATTGTGTGCATAAAAAAGAGAGAGCAACCGCTCTCTCTTTTTATGCCTTTGTGTCATATGGGCAACAAAAACCAGTTGTTTGCACTGGCAGGAAAAAAACATTCTGCCTATTATGTTTTGAAAAACAAATATGGAGATAGACATGAATTGCAATCATATCAAAAACAATAATTGTTGTGGATATAGAATTAGTGACGATTTGTTAAACTTGGGTCAAGTTGGTCAGCAAGGACCACAAGGCATACCTGGACCAGTTGGACCAAAAGGCGAGCGAGGAGAAACAGGTCCAACAGGGCCACAAGGCGAAATTGGTCTGCAAGGCATTCCGGGGGAAAAAGGCAAGAAAGGGTTAAGGGCGACAGCGGGTTGTCAGTCACCCCAAGTTATGCAAATTTCATCAATACATCGCAACAAACAGTCCAATTCACAACAATGCAGAGAGGTTTTCTTTCTTTCAACTCAACTCCGATTTCCAAAGGCATTGAACTGAATAATGGAACGGATATTGTTGTTGGTGCTGCAGGGGTTTACGAAATCGATTTATCGCTTTCAATAAACAACTTTTATAATTCCAGCAGTTTGATGCTCTATGTGAATGATTCATCAGTTTCAAACTTGCTTTCATCTTTCACAAATGGCGGTTTTTCAACATCAAGAATCATCGCACTGCAGCAAAATGACATCGTAAAAATTGGTGCAACAATCACACGCCTTGTCCTCAACGGCGGCCTATCCCTGACCATAAACAAAATCGATGAGTAATTGACAACAGCAAAAAAGAAAAATAAAAAACTTTTTTAAAAATGTAAAAATTGGGAAGTATAACTGAATTTTGGTCTAATTAATTATAAATAAACCAATACGACTTATAAATCACCATTACGACTTTAACAATTCATCCCCATTATTTATGGCAAATTTGAATTTATTGTTTTCATTTTCTTTTTTCCGGAGTTCTTCTATTCTATGGTGTAAAATTTTCTCAAATCCATGCGTTTCAAAACATTTCTCAATATTTTTGTTGTAAAACATGTGGTCATAAATAAACCACTTAAAATATTTATTTCTAAAGTGCATTGTATATTCGTCATGAGAGACAAACTTGGATTTGTTATTCGACTTTAAATTTACCTCGTCTTGATACCAACAGTTTCCATCTTCATCAAGTATGTAACAATTTAATTCTTTATTTTGTAAATGCTCATATGTTTTAGGATAATAAATTTTTAATTTTATGCTTTCTTTAGGATTTATCCATCCTGGCAAAGTCATTGTATCTGAATAATAATTTTTTTCACAAGGCATTTGTTCCCAATAACAAAAGTCATATTTAGAGTAAATATTTACATTGCTTTTGTAATTTAACTGTAAGAAACCAGTTTCAATTGCTCTCTTACCAGTATTGCAAATAACAGTTTCTTTGCAATCCCAAAAATTATCTTTTAAATCAAACTTATCATAATCAAAACAAATTTCCTCTTTTGTTGTAAGCTTTGGGGATATATAAGGCAAAACATATATTTCCATTTCGTGTTGGGCTGTTTTTTTGTTTTGAACGACTTTAAATTCAGGTCGATTTGAGATTATTTCCTTATTTTTTTCTATATTTCTTTCTCTTGTTTCTTGTCTTTTAATTTCATTATCATTTTTGATAGTTAATTTTACGCCTAAAAAAGTAAACAATCCACCAATTAAGCCACCTAGTATAGATGTCAGAATAGGAATGACAATATTGTAAATTATACTCATGGCAACTACCTCCATTTAACGAGATTGTATCATGTATTTAATTAAAAACATAATAAAACAATGTTTTTTATAATTAAATTTTAATAAGTTTCAAAACAAGTCAAAAAACCAAATATTACTAAACGATAAAAGTTGAGAAGAAATTCTTGAACAGCGCAAAGATGAATATGTCGCAGATATGGACGATGACGAGTTTGATGAAATTCTCACAAAACTTCTTGAAGAACGCAAAGAACGTAAGCGTAAACGCGAAAGTGATATGGAAATGTAAAGCACGAATTTTGTCGAAAGTATTGAAAAAATTAAACAAATGTGATAATAAGATATAGACTACATTATAGGAGTAGTAAAAGTGATTAGTTATAAAAATTTAGGTGGAAATTCAAACGTTTTAAGTTATGAAATTGGCTTGACATATATTGATGTTAAATTTGGTGATGGATCAATTTATAGATATTCAAATCAATCAGCAGGAATTAATAATGTTAACCAAATGAAAATACTTGCAGAAAAAGGTGTTGGATTAAATAGTTTTATTATGAGAAATTGCAAAACAAAATATGAATTTAAAACAAGATAAAGGGAGAAGAAAATATGGGCGAAATTAAGTGTCCTAAATGTGGTGAGGTTTTTGAAATAGATGAAACAAATTATAATCTATTAATTAGCCAAGTTAGAAATGACGAATTCAATAAAGAATTAAAATCAAGAGAACAATCATTAAAAGAATCTTCTCTTAAAGATGTCGAGCTTGCTGTTGCAAAGGCAAAAGAAGAAGAAAAGGATAAACTTAATTTTTTAGAAAAACAAATAATAGAATTAAACTCCAAGCTTAAAGACTCTGAAAACGAAAAAAATACAGAAATGTCAAATTTAAAACATGAATTTGAAACAGAAAAGTTAAAGCTACAATCAAAAATTGACAATAATGAAAAAGATAAAGAGTTGGAAATACAAAAATTATTATCTGACAAAGAAAAAGAAATAAATGAATTAAAATTAAATGTTGAGACTTCTGATATTAACCATCAAAACGAATTAAAGAGAAAGGATGATGAAATTGCGTATTATAAAGATTTAAAAGCTCGACAATCGACAAAAATGGTTGGAGAAACTCTTGAACAGCATTGCCAAATTGAATTTAATAGATTAAGGGCTACAGCATTTAAAAATGCTTATTTCGAAAAAGATAATGATGTAAAGACAGGTAGTAAAGGTGATTATATTTATAGAGATTATACAGATGAAAAAATAGAATTTATATCTGTTATGTTTGAAATGAAAAATGAAAATGATGAGACGGCAACAAAACATAAAAACGAAGATTTCTTTAAAGAATTAGATAAGGATAGAAAAGAAAAAAAATGTGAATATGCTGTACTAGTATCTCTTCTTGAAAGAGATAATGAACTATATAATCAAGGCATAGTTGATGTATCATATAAATATGACAAAATGTATGTTATTCGACCTCAATTTTTTATCCCACTTTTAACTTTACTTAAGAATATATCATTAAATAGCGCTCAATATCAAAAGCAATTAATAGAACTAAAAAGTCAAAATATCGATATTTCAAATTTTGAAGAACGAATGACAGACTTTAAAAATCAATTTGGTAGAAATTGCGAACTGGCTACTAAAAGATTTGCGATGGCCATTGATGAAATAGATAAATCTATCGATCATTTAAACAAAATAAAAGAAGCCTTGCTGGGATCGCAAAATCAATTAAGATTGGCGAATAATAAAGTTGAAGACCTTTCAATAAAAAAATTGACAAAAGATAATCCGACAATGATTGCGAAATTCGAAGCTGCGAGGAAGAAAAAAACGGATTAAATCGTGTACCTAAATGTACCTAATTTAGTAGTTTTGGGCAGTTTTAGAAAGAATTAGACCGAAAGTTGATGAATTCAATTTTCGGTCTTTTCTTATGCAATTTTTGTGTACCTAAAATGACAATTTTGTGTACCTAATGTATTTTTTGAAGAGAGTCGTGCTCTAAAAATTTGCAAAAGAAAAACCCTTGAAAGTGCCTATTTTACTAGGGTTTCAAGGGTTTTTAATAATGGAGCTGGTGACGGAAATCGGACCCGTGACCCCCACCTTACCAACTTAAAAATATTTTTGAAAAAACTATGACCCTATCTCCTACAATTGCCTAAAATACTAGCAAAATCGCTAGTATTTTTCTTATTAGGTACATAACCATTTCAAACCTATGTACCTACATGTACCTACACGCACTTTTCTCAACATTTTTGGCTTTTTAAACCTGTCTAAAATCGCCTAAAAATATCTAAAACTTTGCTAATAAAAGTTTGAAAGTTTTTTAGTGTGCTTATAAATTATTCCAAAGTTTATATGCTTTTTGAGAAACTATATCGTTGCAATGATATAAAAATTATTAAAAGCAGTTAAGTTTATATCAAAAAACTATGTGAATTGATTTTTTTACAAAACCATATTTTCTCCAGAAAATGCACTTTTTTTTGCATTATTTGGAGAAAATATCGTGAAATTGGTTGATTTTCTCCAGATAATATTATATAATTGCATTATCTGGAGGGAATATATGATAGTCACAACTCAACAATTAAAAGAACAATATGCTAATTATTCAAATCCAATAGCAAAAATAAATAGAGATGTAATACAAGGAAAATTATTTCCTTTGGTAAAAGGCATTTATGAAACCAATCCAAATACTAATGGTTCAAGGCTTGCACAATTTATTTATGGGCCATCCTATTTATCATTTGATTATGTTTTGTATCAGCAAGGATTAATTCCCGAAACGGTTTACAACACATTTACATGTGCAACCTACAATAAGAAAAAAATTAAGACATATACAAATAGTTTTGGAACTTTTATTTACAGAGATGTTCCTAAAGCGGTATTTAGTTTGGGAGTCCTTGCTTTTCAAGATGAAGAATATTCATACCAAATGGCAACAGCAGAAAAAGCGCTTTGCGATAAACTTTATACTATATCTCCCGTGAAAACTATTAAAGATTTAGAAAGATTGCTATTTGAAGATTTAAGAATAGATGAAGACAAGTTTTACGAATTAAGTAAGCAAGATATTTTAAAACTTGCGCCACTATATCACTCAACAAACTTAAATTTACTTGCAAAATTTATTAAAGGAGAAAAGTAAAATGCAACAAGTATTAAGCCAGATGTTATCAAAATATCAAATTAACAATATCGAAGATAAAAAGAATGCCATAAAAGAGATTGTCCAAGAAATCGTTCTTTGTGGACTATCTCGTGGTGGATTTTTTAAAGAAGCGGCATTTTATGGTGGAACAGCACTAAGAATATTTTATGGATTGGATAGATTTAGTGAAGATTTAGATTTTTCATTAATAACACAAAATCCAGATTTTGATTTAACCAAATATTTTCAATATATTGAAAACGAGACAAAATCACTTGGCTTAAATTTCAATGTGACAGAGAAAATTAAATCTGTTGATTCCAATATAAAATCTGCTTTCTTAAAGGGTAACACCAAAGAACATATTTTATCTTTCTATGAAGATAGTGAAGATTCTAAATTTATAAATAAAGAAGAAGCAATACGAATTAAGTTTGAAGTGGACATTAACCCACCAACTGGGGCAACTTATGAAACTAAGTTTGGACTGTTGCCTTCTCCTTATCAAGTAAGATTATATGATTTGCAATCATTATTTGCAGGTAAAATTCATGCTTGCCTTTGCAGGAATTGGAAATTAAGAGTGAAAGGTAGAGATTTTTATGATTATATTTTCTTTTTGTCAATTGGAGCAAGAGTGAATTTGGAAAATTTGAAAGCAAAGTTGGTTCAATCAAAGTTTATTAATGAAGATTATGATTTAACTATTGATAATCTAAAAGCATTACTAAACGAAAGATTTGAAAGTCTAGATATAGAACTAGCAAAACAAGATGTCTTGCCTTTCATAAAAGACAAAACAAAACTTGATTTGTGGAGTAAAGAATTTTTTATTGAGATAACAAAAAAATTACAGTCAGTTTAAAATTAGAGGTTGTTATGAAATCTACGAGCCAAATAAAACAATAGTTTGTGGACACTGGCACTGTTCGGCACTTTGGCACGAACAAAATCCAGACCAATACGAAGAATTTGGAGATAAAGCCAACTTTGAACCTTTCATAACCAAAAATATGATAGCTATAGATGCTTGCACTACCTATTCACATAAAGTGAATGTGGTTGTGTTGTATGAATAGGATTTTTTAATAATAAAACAGATAAAAAATAGATGAATATAAAAAATGGAAATTATATGAAGTATTATTATTTTGATAAACTTGTCACTATAATCAAAGAAATAAAAGAATTTCATTTATCAAAAATAAGATTAGAAGATGGGCAAGAGTTATATGTAAATTCAAAATTGTTAACTAATAAACAAATAATTAACAAAAACATAATTGTAAGAATTTAGGAGGAAAAATGATTTTAAAATACTTTGGTAAAAATTTAAATCCGCAAAAATGGGAAGAGTTATGTGATAGTTGCTATATGCAAAGATATCAAAAAGAAAATTATCAAAAAATACCAGCCTCATCAGGTGGAGATGCTGGTATTGAGGGGTTTACTCGCTCAGGGGTTGTATATCAATGCTATTTCCCAGATAAACAATATTCAGACAATGAATATTATGAGCATCTACGTAAAAAAGCAACTGATGATTTAAATAAATTAAAAACTAATATAAAAAGATTAAAAGAATTAGGTGTGACTTATATTTCCGAATGGCATTTTGTTATTCCCGAATATAGGGATTCTAGAATCTTAAAACATTTAAATACTAAAAGACTTGAAATTAAAAGTTTGAAATTATCCGCACCACAAAAATACGATATTATATCTGATGATTTTGATATAATTATAAAAACAGCAGAAGATTTTTCAAATGAAATTTATAGATATATATTGCATGATATAAGTGAAGAAAAAATAAAAATAGACTTTATTAGAGAAAATAATATAGATATAACTAAATGTGATAGTTCCAAAGTAGCAAATGTTAAAAGAAAAATAAAAGCAATTATGCTTTGTGATGAAAATGATGAAAATTTTAAATTAGTTGTTGAAGCCTACATAAATTCTTATATGAAAGGTTTGGAAATTTTACAAGAATTAAATACAGCATGGCCAGCCGTTTATCAAGAAATATATGATTTGATGGAAGCATATAAAAACAAGGTTCATAAACAATCTTTAATGAATAGTGATAAGTCTGTCAATAAGGAATTGTTTAGCCAAATTATGGATAATTTCAAATGTTCATTAAAAGATGTCAAAGGGCTTTCAGAGGCTTCACAAATTGAGTTATGTGATGACATCATTGCTGGTTGGTTAGCAGATTGTAATTTGGAGTTTAAAGAATGATAAATAAAGATATAGTTTTTACGGAAAGACCTTCGTCAATTCCTTTTGGTTATAATCTATCTTATAAAATTGCATTAATATGTTTAAGTTTAAAATTTAATTGTGAACCAAGAAAATCTTGTTCGTTAATTAAAATTCAATTAATTTTGACGACATTAATTTTACAAGGGGATTTGTCTAATTTAATAAAATTAAACACTGATAAATCCTTTGTCTTTACACCCATTAGATTTGACCCGTCAATTAATAAAGCAATTGCATATGCATTAAGAGATGGTTTAATTAAGAAACTATCAAATGGGAATTTTAGATTGACTGAATTGGGTAAAAAATTTACTGAAAAAATGATAAATAAACACATTTTTGCAAAAGAAATGAATGAAATTATGAAATTAGGAATCTTGGATGACGATACCCTTAATTATATAATAAGTATGTGGAGATATGATGATAAAGATTAATTATTTAAGAGTTGAAATACAAACAGAAAAAGGATTATATGGATTTGAAACAGAATTTAATTCTGGATTGAACCTTATTGCAAGTGATGATAATACAAAAGGTAAAAGTTCAGTTCTTTCTGCTATTTTTTATGCTTTAGGATTAGAGGAAATAATTGGCGGTAAAGGAGCGAAATCATTATCCCAATCATATAAAATTTCTTTAATTAATGAAGAAGATAAAGAAATAAATGTATTAGAATCAAGAATATTTTTAGAAATCTATAATGGTAACAATATAGTTACTTTATTAAGATATGTTAAGAGTGATACCATAAAGGATAGACTTGTTCGTGTTTATAAGTCTAAATATGTTAACTGTTTTAATACGGATACTATTATAGAAGATTATTATGTAAATACACAAAATGCTGCAACACATGAAAAAGGATTTCATTTGTTTTTAGAAAAATTTTTAGGGCTAGAACTTCCGATAGTACCAACGAATGACGGGAATAGAAAATTGTATTTACAACTTATCTTTTCTCTACTATTTATAGAGCAAAAGCATGGTTGGGGTGGAATTATGGCAGGAATGCCGATTTATAATATTAGCGACCCTAAGAAAAGAGTAATGGAATATATATTGTCATTAAACACATTAAAAAATGAAGTAGAAAAGAAAAGATTAGATACAGAGCACTCGTATATCAAACAAAAATGGGAAGAACTTCATAAATTTTTATTGGATTTGTCTATTAATAATCAATTAACTTTATTAAACTACCCAACAGATATGAAAATCATTACTAAAGAAGAAATAGCTTCAATATGCTTAAAAAAAGAAGACAAAGACTTAAATAAATATATTGAAGAATTGCAACTTTTTGTAAAAAATACTCTGAGTACTACACAAAAGATTAATGCGAATAACTTAGAATTAGAAACTCAACAATTACTAAAAACTCAAAATATAATTTCAGAAAAAGAAGAGCAATTAAAAATAAAAAGACAAACTCTACAACAACAACTTATTATAAGAGATAAACATTTAGGAATGCTAGAGACAATAAATAAAGATATTGAAAACAATAAAGATGCTAAAAAACTTAAAGAATTAGGCTCGGAGTTGTCTATTAAATCTTTCAATAATATTTGTCCTACATGTGGGCAAAATGTTAGCGATTCTTTATTGCATGCACATATCACTATGAGTATAGATGAAAACATAGAACATTTAGAGGCTCAGAGAAAACTGTATGAATTTACATTATCTTCACAAAATCAAACTATACAACAAATGATTAAAGAAATTAAAAGTTGTGAACAGGAATTAGTTTCTTTAAGAGGACTTGAAAGGGTTTTAAAAGAAGATGTTGTAAAAGTTAAAAATGATATTTCAGAAGTTACTATATATCAAAAATTTAAAATAAATAACGAAATTGAAAACTATAATAAAATAAATTTAATTTTAGAAGAAAAGAAAGAACTGCTTGCAACTCTATCAAAGCAATATGGCAAATATTTAAAAGATAAATCTAAATTACCTGCAGACAAACTAGAGGACTCTGACAAGAAAAAGTTAAAGCTATTACAAAATAAATTTATAGAATATCTTCAAATATTTAGGTACAAAAGCATTAATGATATTTCTGCAATTGAAATTTCAAAATTAACATATTTGCCAATGAGTAATGGCTTTGATATGAAATATGATACTTCTGCTAGTGATGAAATCCGTGCCATATGGGCATTTTTACTTGCTATAAATGAAGTTGATAAAATTTATGGATCTAATTTTTGTGGATTATTGATTTTTGATGAACCAAAACAACAAAGTATTGTAGATGAAGATTTCAAATGCTTTATTAATGAGATAATTAAAAACTTTCATGATAAACAAGTTATTATTGCGGCAACAATAAAAGATGTTGGCACAAAGAAAGTGATTGATGATTTGGATCCAAGTTTATTTAAATTGATTGAGTTAGGAACCCGTGCTTTTAAAAAACTATAGCAATATAAAAAGAAGACTGATTAAAGTCTTCTTTTTTGTTAGATATAAATTATTGGTTTGTTTTGCTTTTGAGCGTATTTGAGAGTCTGGTAGGCTCCGCTTTTATAGGTTTCTTCTATGTGGCAAACAAGAATGTCGCTGTGGTCGATTATCCATTCGTTTCTTTTTGTGATTTTTTGCTTATAATGCAATTCTTCTATCTCTGGAAGTATTGAACCATCATAGCAAGATGGCAAATCATACTTTTCTTTGTCGTGATGATAATATGTTAAAATACGAATTAGTTTGATGTGTGGATATTTATGTTTTAATTGTAA